>Ga0209064_1000727_pt1 | contig 68765 bp, 50 predicted proteins | sample Inofromicrocosms_FD_187498 | JGI IMG/M metagenome (GOLD analysis project Ga0209064, IMG submission 187498) | Mouse cecum microbial communities from Vienna, Austria - Inoculum for glucosamine and mucus D2O microcosms (SPAdes) (version 2) | ecosystem: Host-associated > Mammals > Digestive system >...
TGACGCTCACCCACCATCCGGTCTTTGACTTTCGCACCTCCGAGGCGTATTTTCATGTCATCGGGGGTTCCTTTGATGTTTATGCCGAATTTAAACGGCACAGGCGATTTCAACACCGAAACATGATAATCGAGATTCATTGCCAGATCGTTATGCCCCATCACACCGAGCTTGTAACGGTCGATGTCGAACATGAATGGAAACACCTCTATGGCAGAGTTCTCAACAACCACCTCAACCGCCATATGGTCGATCATATTGCGTTTTTTATTCTGGAACATCAACCATTTCGACAGGGTTTTAAACGTGTCGGCATCAAGCAACACAAGCGAATCCCCCTCGATTTTCATGGCCGCCCGGAGCGTTGGCAACTCAATATCCATTTTCGGCGAAATATCGGTTGTGACAGCCAGATCGGCATTGACGATTCCTTCAAAGCTCTTCATAACCGGCAATATCGAATCTATCGCCGGCACTATCGAGGTCAGCCGGTCAAGGCGGAAATCGGTCACTTTCAATCCCAGTCCGAACCTGAGGCTGTCGGGCATCCGGGCGGCATACATGCCGTCGACCCGCAACGCTCCCACCCCTGTAGAAGCCGACAGATTCCGGAGGTTCAGCACTCCGTCGTCGACCAGGAGGTCACCTCTGAATGAATGTAGCTGGAGGTCGGAATATAGCACATTCTTTGCACGCATTGCAAAAATAGCATCAAGGTTGCGCGGCAAAAGCACCGGCCCGGCGGCAGCAGTGTCAACCGCCTGTTCCAAAGTGATGTCAGCCCGGTCGTCGTCGCTCCATACGAGAGCCGAATCGGCCTGTTGGGCGGTGGCGCTTCCGGCAAATACGGCATCGACAATCTGGTTCACATTGATGGTGTCGCTGACAACGACAAACCGTATGCCGAGTGTGTTGTCGCGTCTCGAAGTCAAGGCTTTACGCAGATTCGACACCGTGCCGTTGATAAGGAAATCGCTGCCACCTGCTTTATAGACCAGGTTGCGAAGCTGCAGAGAGTCTTGGTTGAATTTGAAATCGACATTCTCAAGTCTGTTGCGTAACGGGAAATATGGGGTTACAAGCCTTCCGCTGCGGGCTTTCACGATGCCGTTGAAATCCCACCTCCGCAACAGCTTGCGGTCGTCGGCCGACAGCCGGAGGTCGGTTGTGCCGGCTCCGTTCACCCTGACGGAATCGCGGCGCAGACGGGCAGCGGCAACGCGCAAAGAATCGGCATGTGACATCACCCTTTTGCGACGGGGACGCATATTGACCGTCATATCCACCATTGCCTCCCGGAGAGCCACTTTCGTCAATGCCTGGCCGAAAATAAGGCCGCCAAGATCAAGTTTCAGAGAAAGTTGCGGCACACGGGCCTCCCCCTTGTAACGGCGCAGCGAAGCCCCTACAGATGCATTTCGGAGGCGGCAACGGAGCGTGTCGGCAGGGTCATCAAGATTGAGCCTGTCGAATGCAAGCACCATGCCGAAAGGATTGATTGCCGTGGTATCCGCCGAGCTGCTGCGGTTCGACGTGCCGGCACCGGCCCGCAACCCACGGCATTGCAGATTCATACCATCGAAAGCCGCCGCAAGCGTGTCGGCCTTCAGCGAGATTGTCAACAAGGAATCGACTTTATGGTCGTTCTTTACAAACGTATTGTTAGAGCCGAATTCAAGCGCAACGTGATTGGCATACACACGGCCGATACTGTCGAAATCCGCCTCAAACCCGTCGAGCCCGAATTTGCCGTTGAGCTTCATGCGATGGAAGCTGTTGGCATTCAAATCACTGAGACGGAACCGGAAATCGGTGGCGCCTGACAGCACTCCCGTCAATGAGCCGGGTAACAAACTACGGAGCCGCCGGGGAAAACGCCCGAAATCCACCGCCCCCTTAAACGCCCCTTCAACGGCGGCATCAGAAACCACATCGGTGGCTGAGGCCGAAAGGTCTACATCGACAACCTCGCCGTCGATTATCAGTTTGCGGAGAGTGAACACCGATTTATCCATATCGCGCCCATTGACCTCTGCGACGAAATCAACCGAGAAGTCATGGAAATTAAGGGTCTCATAACGAACTTCGCAAGAAGGAATCTCAACCGAGGCGGAAAACGACGGAAGCAAGGAATCAGCGATATTCCATGGAGTTGTAAGGGCGGCCTTCACACGTAACCTCATATCGGTCTGCAAAGGTTGTGCCAACTGCCGCGCCGACACAGGAAGATGCGACAGGATTTCTGCCACCGGCAGGTCGGAAGTCTCAGCTTTGAGGTCGGTCAGAACAGGGCTATGGGTAAAATCGGCCTTTGTGGCAAACTTGACACTATAGTCATGAAGAGAAACAACGAAATCGTCGATAGTTATAGCCATGGGAAGTTGGGGATCCCACGTCACCGCACCGTCGGCACCGAATGTCAACCGGTCGAAATTGAAATCGCGGAGCAGAGGTGTGTTGAGATTACCGCTGAGCCCCAGCCTGTAGCGGGGTGCGGCATCCCCCTTCAGCTCGATATTCTCTATCGCCACTGCAACATCGACAGAATCTTTCAACGAGCGGAAACGGAGAGGGTCGGCTCCGACAATGGCGAACCGGTTTATCGATATGCGTGGCAATGCCGTTACCGACGAACCGGAAGTTTTCTCAGAGGCCTCTTGCGGTGGCGCTATCAGGTAATTCGCCGATGAATCATCGACCTGCAGCAGATTGACCTCCGGATGTGTAAACACAACATCATAAAGGCTGACATGCCCTCCAAGCAGGGCGAACACATTCACCCCGGCATGGAACGACGGCAACGACAGCAGCGAATCGGCATCGGCCGGCAGTGTAGCCCTGACCGAATCCGGCAACGTGTGGAGCGACCGCGAAACAACGCGGAGCGAATCCATTTCGAGCGTCATTTTAGGGAATGTGTGCCAGAATGTCAGTTCAACCCTGCTGAGGCTGACATCGGCATCAATCGATTCCGAGGCGATTTTTTCAACCATCGGGGTCAGACGCCCCGGGGTCAGACACCAGACCAGGAGGCTACATACAAGAATAAAAACGGCAAAGACCGTTGCCACGGCAATGCCCGACCATTTCAATATCCTGCGCCACAGGGGGCGCTTCTTCGTGGTAGTCTCTGACATGGATGCTGTCGTTTTAGAGCGTGTCTCAAAAATTTCAGGGTACCGGCCCCGAATCTAACGGGCCGTTATGTGGAAACAGGCCTGCTTATGCTCATATTTGACATAGCAGCGGCCTTGGCTGCGCATGGCAAACACCACTTCGGCGAGGAGATTCTTCATATCCTCCTGGGTGCGCGGAGTGGCGGGGTTGTCGCAAATGAATTTGGCATAGCTTATGTCGAATGTAGTGCCGAACAGATGTGCCGACGTGTCGACCGCATTGCGGTTGCGCCGTCGCAGCCGCTTGACAAGCGAGGGGGTGCGGAGCACACTTGTCACTTTTATCCTATAATCACCGCCACCCCTGGCTTCAAGCGAATCGCGGAAAGCGGCACCTATGTCAGTGAGCAGCCTGTGGGCTTGCGGCACAAGATACGGAAGCGAATGGGTGAGGTTGTCGAGATAATATTCCGGGCAGCTTTTCAGGCGCGACAGCGCAGCCCCTGCGCGCCAGGCATCTGCGACGCCACTAATCGGGGAAACTCCCACACTGCGCGCGGCGGCAATATGGAGGTAGTTGCTGTCATTGAACACACGGCGCAGCGGCCCTACGGAGTTTATGTGCATTTTCCTGCCTCCTGCAGGCATTGAATCGAAATGGGCCTCATAGCGGTTGAGCGACCTCACCGTGTCTGTTGCCGAAAGAATTGCAAGCACCTCACTGCCATGCAAGCTACCGGCATCGGACGCTCCAGGTTCAGACGGCTTGGCGGACGATGGTTGCGGCGCAACCTCAGAATCCGAAACAGAAGGGAGCGGCGCCACGGGAGCGGGCGCCACAGGTTCCACCGAAGGGGCTTCGCTCAAAGTGGAGTCGGCAGCGTATTCAATCATGCCTGCGTCGCCCTTGCCACCGAAAGACACCCATAGAACCAACAGAAGTCCCAGCCCCCCCATTACATAAAGGGTATGTTTTTTTATATTATTCTGATTCATCTCAACGCCTGTCTGTTACCAGATAATAGAGATTGGCAGTCGCCGACTGCAACAGGTCGAGCACCAATTCAAAACCTTCAGCACCTTCATAATAGGGATCAGGCACATAATCATAGCGGGTAGCGATGCCGAAAAATGCCGACATGGGCATAATCTTCTCCCCGGCCTCAGGCGTAGGGGCAAGACGGCGCAAATCGCGCAGGTTCATATCGTCCATGCCGATTATGATGTCGAAATCATCAAAATCGGCCTCCCTGACCTGGCGGCACCGGTGGGTAAGCTCGTAGCCCCGTCGGCGCGCATGGATGCGCATCCGCTTGTCGGGCAGGTCGCCTATATGGTAATTACCCGTCCCCGCCGAGTCTATCTGCCACAGGCCCCGGCCGTCTTTCTCCTCAACCAAGGCGTGCATTATACCGTCGGCGGCCGGTGAACGGCATATATTGCCCAGGCATACGAAAAGCACCCGCACCGGCATCCCGGCGCGGTAGCGGTCGCGCAACGATTCGATTAAACGTGATTGTGTAGCAGCCATTGCATGATTTTGGTGCAGTCTTCACCGGCGGTGCCGGAAGTCTATATTGTTGAATTTCATGCAAAATTAGTGATTATTTTCCTAATCGCAGACGCTATGCAAACAAAAAGAGCGGGTGTCGCCTTATCCACCTCGTCCGGCTCCGCATCAATAACACTATTGTCAATGCTCACATTGTTATCCCTTACCCTTTCGTTAAGTGGTTATTATCACCGGCTTCTTCAATCTCATTTGTGAATCCATCAAAGGCTTCGCCACCACAGGCATGCCCTCTTCAGCATATGGCAATATTGTGCCGGTCTGCAACTGCAATGTTAAGACATCTGCATTGGTTTTGATGCTACACAGAGCCCCCATAAGAATCAAATGAAGGGAAGTAAAGTTTTTTCATAATCGGGACACGGACGCCGTTAAACACGAAAAACCGTTATGCCGCAAAAAGAAATGAAAGAGGCGAAAAGGAGCAAAAAGTTTGAGGTGTTGAAGATTATTCGTATATTTGCGAGCTGAAAAATAGGCATTAAGGGGCGTTGCAACGCCCTTGACGTAGCTGCAACGCTGTCAATCAACAGGTTGGAGTTGCGAAACACCTATTTTACCAACCGTTTTCCACCACCGGCGGCCATCGGGCGACAGCTATAACACCCCGCCTGAAGCCACTCTGCGGAAGCGGCAGAACCAATCATTGCCACGCCTGGCGAGGCGTTGACACGTTAAGGAAATTTAAAAATAATAACTTTAAAATACTTTCTAAAAACCACATGCAAAGCAAAGGAACCCTCGGAAGCATCATTGCGGGTGTTATCGCGATTTTCTTGGTGCTGGTGTGTCTGTTCTACCTGTCGTTTACGCTCGTAAGCAGCAAGCAGGAGGCCAAGGCCGAACAGTATGCACTGGTAGCCGCAGGCCAACAAGGCAAGAATTCCGAGCAGTACAACAAGGCTTACAAAGCCTACATCGACTCAATCAGCAAGCAACCCGTCTGGTTGGGCTACAACTACAATGAAGTGCAGAAATGGGGCGTAGGCCTCGGTCTCGACCTCAAGGGGGGCATGAACGTCATCCTCCAGGTGTCGATGCCCGACATGCTCCGCTCTATGAAGAATGCCGATGCCGACGCATCGTTTGACCAGGCTCTCGCCAACACCGATTCGATTATCGGCGGCAACCATTCGTCAGACTACGTGGGCACATTTGTCGAGCAATACCGCAAACTCAATTCCGGTGCAGACTTCTCGGTGGTTTTCAACTCGATAATCAAACCCGGGCAGAGCGACAAGGATGTTGCATCAACCCTGAAATCTGAAGTTAAAGACCGGGTCAACAACTCAGCCACCAACGTGTTGCGCAGCCGTATCGACGCCTATGGCGTTGTGTCGCCCAACATCCAGGTGCTTCAAGACAACGACGGCCAGATTCTTCTGGAACTCCCGGGCGTTAAAGAGCACCAGCGTGTGCGCGAACTGCTGCAGCGCTCAGCCAACCTTGAGTTTTATGAGTGCTACGGCGCCAACGAAATCACCGGCCAGCTCGCACAGCTCGATAACGCACTGCGCGCCAAAAACGGCACAGGCCTCCGCGAGCGTTTCCTGATGATCAACAGCGACGCAACCCCGATTCTCGGTATCGCCACCGCCAAAGAACGCGAAGCCATCGACGCCCTTCTGGCAACCAACGAGGCAAAACAATATCTGCCCAGCAACCTGAAACTCCGTTGGTCGGTGAAGCCCACACCGGTGAATTTCAACGACACCGTGACCAAACAGGAACGCCAGATTGACACATACCAGCTCATCGCCCTGCGCACCACCAACGGCGGCCCCGCCCTCGACGGAAGCTGCGTTGTGAGCGCATCAAGCGACTTCGAGCAGATGCAGGGCAATGTGGTTTCAATGACCATGAACTCTGAAGGCGCCCGCGACTGGGCACGAATCACCCAGCGCAACATCGGCCACCCCGTGGCCATCGTGCTCGACGACCTGGTTTACTCTTATCCCAACATCCGCCAGGCAATTGAGGGAGACCGCTCACAAATCACCGGCGACTTCACCGTTGAAGAAGCCCAAGACTTGGCCAACGTGCTCAAGAGCGGCAAAATGACTGCTAAGGTCGACATAATCTCCGATATGGTGATCGGCCCGACACTGGGTAAACAGGCCATCGAATCAGGCATATGGTCGTTTATCGTGGCGCTTGTGCTGCTGATGATATTCATGTGTGCCATCTACGGCATTATCCCCGGCCTCATCGCCAATTTCGGTTTGATCTGCAACCTGTTCTTCACTTTCGGAATCCTCGCATCGTTCCAGGCAGTGCTGACCCTCAGCGGTATCGCCGGTATCGTGCTTGCCCTGGGTATGGCTGTTGACGCCAACGTGCTCATCTTCGAGCGCGCCAAAGAGGAACTCCGCGCCGGCAAGACAGTGCGCACCGCCATCGCCGACGGTTACAGCAACGCATTCTCGGCCATCTTCGACTCGAACCTGACCTCAATCATCACAGGTGTAATCCTGCTGTTCTTCGGCACAGGCCCCATCAAAGGCTTCGCCACCACCCTCATCATCGGTATCATCTGCTCGTTCTTCACCGCAGTCTACCTGACCCGCATCATCTTCATCGCCTTCGGCAAGAAGAAAGCGTTCCAGAAGCTCACATTCTCAACCGGGTTGTCGCGCAATCTGTTCAACAGCACCAACTTCAACTTCCTCGGCGCCCGCAAGGTGTCGTTCATGGTTGTCGGCGTGTTCGTGGCAGTGGTTGTTATCTCGCTGTTTGTGCGCGGCCTTAACCAGGGCATCGACTTCTCAGGCGGTCGCAACTATGTTGTGAAATTCGAGAAACCGGTTGAAACCGGCCATCTGCAACAGGTGCTCACCCCGATGTTCAACCAGAACGGCGAAGTGGCATCAGTTTCGGTGATCACTATCGAAAACTCCAACCAGGTGCGCGTTTCGACCAACTACAAAATCAAATCGACAGAAGACGCATCTGCCATTGAGGGTGAAATCACCAACCTGCTCTATGAGACATTCAAAGCAGAGGGGCTTCTGCCCGACGGCATGACATTGGAAGAGTTCTCGACAACCGACGAAACCCAGGGCATACTGTCGTCGCAGACTGTAGGGCCGACTGTGGCAAACGACATGCGCAACAAGGCTTACATCGCCGTAATCCTGTCGCTAATCGCAATGTTCCTTTACATCCTGTTGCGCTTCCGCAACGTGGCATTCTCATTGGGAGCACTTGCCGCCGTTGCCTTCACCGCCTTCACCATCATAGGCTTCTATTCGCTGTTCTGGGGCATACTGCCCTTCGCGATGGAAATCGACCAGACGTTCATTGCCGCCATCCTGACCATCATCGGTTATCAGATTAACGATACGGTGGTTGTGTTCGACCGTGTGCGCGAGAATGTAGGCCTCTATCCGAAACAGGACTTCTTCACCACTGTCAACAAATCGCTCAACTCGACATTGACCCGTACGATTATGACATCGGCATCGACATTGCTCGTACTGCTGTGCATCTTCATCCTCGGTGGAGACTCTATCCGCTCGTTCATCTTCGCAATGCTGTTCGGTGTGATTACCGGTACGCTGTCGACGCTGTTCATCGCATCGCCTGTGGCCTACCTTACCAACAAACGCAAAGTTGCAGCTGCCAAATAAAAGCCTCAACCTAATAGCCTAAAAAGGCAAATAACAGATAGTCAAGGGCATCCCATTTTCTACGGGATGCCCTTGGTTTATGTCATAGAAGCCGCCCAAACAGCCGTAACCAATGATTTTTGCAACAGAATATCGGAGAATGGAGATTTTTTGCTATTTTTGCAGTGCAATCGTCAAAGAGCATTTGCCAATCACGGCAAGCTCTTGGCCGTTAACCCAAAAACCTGCAAAACATGGATAAATTGGACTGTATCGATAACCTTGACAAACGAATACTTCAGATTGTGATGCACAACGCACGCATACCGTCGAAAGATGTTGCACTGGTGTGTGGAGTGTCGCGCGCAGCTATCCACCAACGCATTCAGCGCATGATTGAACTTGGAATAATCACAGGCTCAGGATACAATGTCAACACCCAGCTGCTCGGCTACAGCACATGCACATATATCGGCGTCAACCTCGAGCGGGCGGCACTCTACAGCACCGTTGTGCAAGAATTTGAAAAGATTCCGGAAATCACCGAATGCCATTTCACAACCGGCCCCTACACCATGCTCATCAAACTGTATGCCAAAGACAACCAGCACTTGATGGAGCTGCTAAACAAAAAGATACAGATGATACCCGGCGTTGTAGGCACAGAGACACTCATTTCGCTCGACCATTCTATAAAACGCCATATCCCGCTTTATCCCGAAGAATAAGAGCGTGAAGCGATTGAGCTTTTGTGTTTGAGTGTAACACATTAGCCCTTATCCAAAGAATCATCGCAACGAAAACCACTACAGAACAATGAAAATCGGATTCGACGGGAAACGTGCGGTTAAAAACAACACCGGCCTGGGGAATTATTCAAGGCTTCTTATCGACATTCTCGCCACCCGTTATCCTGACAACGAATACCTGCTCTATACTCCGGAGCTGAAAGACAACCCAAGGCTTAAACCAGTGCTGGCACATCCTAATGTGAGGCTTATCACTCCGCAAAGCCATGCCGGCAAGGCCTTGACCGGCCTTTGGAGGGTAAAAGGGGTAACCAGCCAACTTAAAACCGACGGTATAGACCTGATGCACGGCCTGTCGGGAGAGCTGCCGCTTAACATCCACAACAGCGGCATCGCCTCGGTTGTCACCATGCACGACCTGATTTTCCGCCGTTTACCGCAATATTACAAAGCCTTCGACCGGCAGATTTATGATTATAAATTCCGAAAGGCTGCCGAAAACGCCACCCGAATACTCGCAATATCGGAATGCACCAAACGCGACCTCATCACAGACTATGGCATCGACGGGAGAAAAATCGACGTTGTATACCAAGGATGCGCAGACCAATTCAAGCGCATACCTGATGCCGACGAAATCGCCTCTGTCAAAGCCCGCTACGGACTCGACAGACCATATATCATCTCGGTAGGCACAATCGAACACCGCAAAAACCAGATGATTGCAGTCAGAGGGATGAGAGGGCTCGCGGATGATTTCGAGCTTGTGCTTGTGGGACGACGCACAGACTACGCCCGCACACTCGACAGCTACATCAGCACCTACGGACTGGGCAACCGTGTGAAATTCATTGAAAACGCGGCATTCACCGACCTGCCCGCACTCTATGCCGGGGCACTCTGCTCAACCTATACCTCGCGATATGAGGGGTTCGGCATCCCTGTCATAGAAAGCCTGAACACCGGCACGCCTGTTGTGGTGGCTACCGGTTCATGCCTTGAGGAAGCTGGAGGCCCCGACACTCCGGCCATCAATCCCGATGATGTAGAGGGATGGCTCAATGTGGTTAAAGAATTGGCTAACTATCCCGAAGTCAGAGAGAAAATTGCCCGTGCAGGAAGAAGATATGTAGAAAAATTCAACGACACCACCATGTCAGAAGGAACTATGGCGTGTTATGCGAAAGCCCTTTATACGTTTAACGGCTGACCGGCACCATGCACAGCTCCTTCAATATCCGGGCAAACGGCAAGGAGGGGACATAGTGATACTTAATATTACCACATATAGAGCGTCTGGTAGAAATTAACAGTAACAAAATGCAGAACGACAACAAACACAACAATACACCCATAGATTTAACCGGGAAGCGGCTCTTAGTTGTAGGTGCGGGGGGATTTATAGGAGGTTTTATCGCCGCCGAAGGTGTAAGGCGGGGCATGGATGTGACAGTAGCTGTCAGGGAAAGCACCTCAAGGCGCTATCTGACGGCGCCTGGATTGCATTTCCTTGTGCTCGACTATGAAAATCCAGCCTCTCTCAAAGAATCAATCAGCGCCCGGGAAAGATGGGATTATATCATCTACAACCTCGGGGCTACTAAATGCGCCAATTACCTCGACTTTAAAAAAATAAATTTCGAATACCTCCGCAACTTCACCACTGCGCTCAAAGAAACAGCTCATGAGCCTGACAGATTGCTATACATGAGCTCGCTATCAGCTTTAGGGCCGGGCGACGAGCGGAATTACACGCCATATGATTCAAGCAAAGAGCCTGAGCCTAACACCCGCTACGGACAATCGAAAATAATGGCGGAACAGTGGCTCGAACATATGGCGGGAATCCCCTACATAATTTTCCGCCCCACCGGGGTTTATGGCCCGCACGAGAAAGACTATCTGATGATGATACAGTGCATCGACAGCCATTTTGACTTCGGGGTGGGGTTCAGGCGCCAGATGCTGACATTCATCTATGTCGACGACCTTGCAGGAGCCATGTTCGACGCTCTCGCCGCCGGGATAGAGAACAAGAAATATATCATCTCAGAGAAGCGCGCCTATACCCAGAAAGAGTTCCGCGACATTGTGGCAGAAGAGCTTGGCGGCAAATGGGTGATACCGGTCAAACTACCGATGTGGATGGTATGGACAGTTTCGGCCATAGCCGAGAAAATCGGCAAATGGAGGCTGAAGCCCTCAACCCTCAACCGCGACAAATTCAAAATAATGAAACAACGCAACTGGCAAGCCGACGTGAGCGAGGCTGAACGCGATTTCGGTTTTTCGCCAAAGGTTGACCTCCGCGAAGGAATCAGACGCACTGTTGAGGAATATCGCAAAGCTGCCGGCGGAAAAGCCAAAAGGCAATAACAGCCAAACCAATTATAACCCATGAAAATTCACAGCAGATTAACATCTATCGCAACCTTATTGACGCTGGCGCTAAGCACCGGCGCGGAAAGCGTCACAAGTCCCGACGGCAGACTCGTTGTAACGGTTGATGCCGAAGGGGGCATTCCGGCCTACAGCGTCAGCTACGACGGGGCTGAAATCATCAGACGTTCCCCATTAGGATTCAAAAGCAATATCGGCGATTTCAGCAGCGACATGACACTGACAGGCTCCAAGAGCGGCACTGTCAACAAAAGTTTCGACCAAGACAAGCTCAAGAAGAGCCACATAGATTATAACGCCAACACCCTGGCAACCACATTCAAAAACACCAAAGGGGGAAAGATGAAAGTTGAATGGCAGGTTGCCGACAACGACATAGCATTCCGCTATATCATCCCCGCGCAAGGAGAAAGCCGAAGCATGGTGGTTGAAAGCGAAGCCACGGGCTACCGTTTTCCTGAAGAGACAACCGTGTTCATGACCCCGCAGAGCGACCCGATGATAGGATGGAAACGCACCAAACCGAGCTACGAGGAGTATTATATAACCGACGCAGCGGTCGGCACACCTTCGCAATACGGCCATGGGTTCACATTCCCCGCCTTGATGAAGATCGGCGACAAAGGGTGGGTGCTCCTGAGCGAGAGCGGTGTCGACGGCTATTATTGCGGTTCCCACCTGAGCGACAGCAAAGAGGGGGTCTACACCATAGCCTACCCCATGGAAGGGGAAAACAACGGCAACGGCTCCGCAAGCCCCGGAATAGCCCTCCCCGGGAAAACGCCATGGCGCACCATCACCGTTGGCCGCACGTTGGCACCTATCGTTGAGACCACAGCCCCCTGGAATGTTGTGGAGCCGCTCTATACCACTTCGCGCCCGGCAAACCCGGGGAAAGGCACATGGAGCTGGCTTCTGTGGCAAGACAACAGCATCAACGCCGAAGACCAGCGGAAATTCATAGACCTGGCCCACGCCATGGGCTACCAGAATGTGCTCATCGACAACTGGTGGGACAAGAATATCGGCCGCGACGGCATGAAAGAACTCATCGGATATGCCCGTTCCAAGGGTGTGAATGTGATTCTGTGGTATTCTTCGAGCGGCTATTGGAACGATATCGAACAAAGCCCTGTCAACCATATGGACCGCCCCATAGTGCGCAAGAGAGAGATGGCATGGCTGCGCGACATGGGCGTCAAGGCCATAAAAGTCGACTTTTTCGGAGGCGACAAACAGGAAACCATGCGGCTCTATGAAGATATACTCAGCGATGCCGCCGACTACGGACTTGATGTGATTTTCCATGGATGCACCCTGCCGAGAGGATGGGAACGGATGTATCCCAATTACGTGGGGAGCGAAGCCGTGCTTGCATCTGAAAACCTTGTGTTCGAACAGAAATTCTGCGACATGGAAGCGTTCCACGCCACCTTGCACCCGTTCATACGAAATGCTGCCGGCATCATGGAATACGGCGGCACAGTGCTCAACCACCGCCTCAACCGTGGAAACGACGGCGGCACAGTGCGGCGCACCGGCGACGCATTCCAACTGGCCACAGCCGTGCTGTTCCAGAACCCTGTGCAGAATTTTGCATTGGCGCCCAACAACCTGACCGACGCTCCGTCTGATGCAATCAGCTTCATGAAGGATGTGCCCACAACATGGGACGATGTCAAGTTTATCGACGGCTATCCCGGCCGTTATGCCGTTGTAGCACGCCGCTCAGGAAACAAATGGTATATAGCAGGTGTCAACGCCACCGCAAAGCCATTGAAACTCACCCTCGACCTCAAGCCACTCGGCCTGACAAGCGACACCATCCGGATGCTTGCCGACAGAAACGGGAAAGAGCTGAAAGCAACAGATGTTAAAATCAAACAGGGGGAAGTAAAGGTTGTCATCGAACCAGACGGAGGCGTTGTGCTTACCGCAACGATGTGAATGGAAGAGGAAATATAAGGAGGGTGTGTCATAATGGCTCATCTGGGTCGTCGCCCGAGGGCTTCGGGTTCGGTCATTGACCTTAGTCAACTCCCTTCACCCTAACCCTCAGGCTCCTACCATCTGAACCATTCTGACAGCACCCTCTCCATCCGGATGCAAAAAAGGCGTTGGTCGAATTTCGACACAACGCCCTGAACCCCGGCGAACCAAACAATTATAACTTCAAGAAAGATGAGCGAACACAGAGTGCCATGGTGGATGTGGATTGTGATAACGGTCTGTATGCTTCCGGGGTTGTCATTCCCATGGATGGCCGGACTAATCCAAAACACCAATCCGGTTGTTAGAGGTCTGACATGGTTCTATCCGGCCTATGTTCTCATCTCAGGATTCCTTGCATGGCAATGCTACGGAAGGCGCACAGTAATGACGTGGATTGTGCTGGTGCTCTTGTTGCTCAGCCACGCATGTTTCTACTACATGAGCTTTGCAACAATAGAACCATAGAAGCCATCTTGACTTCATAGTCTCGAACCGACAAACTGAATACAAACATTATGGGCAAGAAAAAACTGGTCATATCCACGGGCGCAGGAATGAGCGCCGAAAGCGGCATAAACACCTTCCGCGATGCCGGAGGCCTGTGGGAGAACTACAACGTTATGGATGTGGCTTCAGCCGACGGATTCCGCCGCAACCCCGGGCTGATCCATGAGTTCTATAACGCCCGCCGACGCGAGCTGCTGAAAGCCGAACCGAATGCGGGTCATCTGGGGCTGGTTGACCTGGAAAAGGATTTCGACGTTTATGTAATCACCCAGAACGTTGACAACCTGCACGAAAGGGCCGGCAGCAGCCATGTGCTCCACCTACATGGAGAACTGATGAAGGTGCGCGCTCTTGACGACGAAAGCAAAGTGTGGGAACTGAAGCCCGAAGCTATCGAGACAACCGTTGACACGGTAATCGACGGCCACCTGGTGCGCCCCCACATAGTGTTTTTCCAGGAGGCAGTTCCGAATATCGAACCGGCAGTGAAACTGGTTGAACAGGCCGATGTGTTTGTTGTCATAGGCACAAGCCTCAACGTTTACCCAGCGGCGGGACTGCTGCATTACGTCAGACCAGGAGTACCGGTCTACTATATCGACCCGAAGCCGGCAGCCGTGCCTCAGGGTGTCACCGTCTTGCCCATGAAAGCATCGGAAGGTGTTGAACGGCTGGCTCAGATATTGCGCAATTAAACCACTGGCAACCACCGGAATCAATAGATTCAGGCAGACCTGGTTTACATTTGAGAACACATACGGGTTATCAACACCCCCGGAAGGGATGGTGTTGATAACTTTTTTAATGATAGTGAGAGGAATTTGGAGTTTGTCGTTGTAAATTCTTGCGAATTATTTGCTAACTTTACACTTTGAATGCGCATTGTAGGCAGATGACGACACAACCTTATCACATACCGGCATTGCTGGGCCAATCACTCGACGCTTTAAACATCAAACCGTCAGGAATTTATGTCGACTGCACCTTAGGGGGCGGGGGGCATAGCGGAGGTGTGCTCAAACGGTTGGGCGAAGAGGGAAGATTGCTGTCGTTTGACCAGGACATGGACGCCATCGCACATGCCCGAAGCAACCCGCAACTCGGAGAAGATCCCCGCCTGACCCTTGTGCATGGCAATTTCCGTTATCTGCGCAATTTCCTGCGGTATTACGGGGCAGAACATGTCGACGGCATTCTCGCCGACTTAGGGGTGTCGTTCCACCATTTCGATGACCCTGGGCGGGGATTCTCTTTCAGGTGGGAAGGCCCCCTGGATATGCGGATGAACCGCGATGCCCGGCGCGATGCCACCACACTGATTGCCGAATCAAGCGAAACCGAGATGGCCGACATCCTCTACCTCTACGGCGAACTGCGCCAGTCGCGCAAAATAGCCGCAGCCATAGTCAAAGCCCGCAGCAAAGAGGCCATAACCACAGCTCCACAGCTGTTAAACGTTATAAAGCCGCACATCAACCCCAGGCAGGAGAAGAAAGAGCTGGCCCAGGTGTTCCAGGCTCTCCGCATCGCGGTCAACAACGAAATCGAGGCGTTGAAACAGCTTCTCACACAAGCCTGCGAGGCCCTCAAGCCGGGTGGGCGCCTGGCAGTGATTACCTATCATTCGCTTGAAGACCGCCTGGTGAAGAACTTTCTGAAAACCGGGAACCTCGAAGGGCACGAAGCAAAAGATTTCTTTGGCCGCAACCTTTCCCCCTTCCGGCTTCTGACCTCTAAACCGATAGTTCCGGACGCCGGTGAAGTTGAACGCAATCCCCGCTCAAGAAGCGCCAAACTGCGTGTGGGGGAAAAATTGACACCTGACAACGAAAACCGGATGCAACAAAAAGGATTTTGAACAGCAGTGTGATGGAAACGCACAGAGACGACACAAGACGTAGACAAGCCCAGGCAGACGACGCGATTGATGCCGGAGGGGGCAACAGCAGGAAGACACAAGACACCTTTCTGCTGCGCACCCTGCATGGCCGGATAATCTCAATCGATTTCTTCAGGCGCAACTGGTGGGTGGTGCTCGGTGTGGTTGTGATGCTGATGGTATATATCACCAACCGCTACACCTGCCAGACGCAGATGGAGCGCATACGCACCCTTGAACGGGAGCTCGAAGTGGCCAAAACCGAAAGGGTCAGGGCAAAGTCGGCCTACATGAGCAAAATCCGGGAATCATCAATCCAGGAGATGGTCGATTCACTCGGCTTAGGCATCACCGTGCAGGAGCAACCGCCCTACCGACTGAGCCGGAAATAACAGACCGGGAACAAACCTCAAAAACAAAATAAGGACAAAACAGGCAGAAACGATACAACAACATCAGTTGAGGAGGAGCTAAGAGATGGCAGCAACGAAAAAAGGCAATCATTTGCACATATTGTTCAGGTATGGCCTGGTGACCATACTGATACTGCTGTTTTCGGGGGCAATAGGCTACAAGCTGTTTTCAACCACCGTTATCAATGCCCCGCATTGGAACGAGAAAGCACGCCGGCAGCTTGAAAAAGTCGATACGATTCTTCCCGAAAGGGGCGATATATTGTCGGACAAAGGAGACATCCTTGCCACCAACCTGCGCTATTACACCGTCAGGGTTGACTTCCGGTGCGAAAATTTCAAGCAGCACCAATACCAGATGGCCATAGACCAGCTTGCCGACTCGATGGGAAAGCATTTTCCTGTAAGAACCCGCGACCAATGGCGCAAACGCCTGGAAGAACCGCTTAAAAGCGACCCCAGGAAGCGCCCGCGCGCTTGGCCGCTAATCACCAATATCAGCTATCTCGACCTGCAGAAAATCAAGGGATTCCCGTTTTTCAACATCGGCAACCGCAACAAGACCGGCATGACAGTAGAGAGTGTGATGCGCCGGAGCAACCCCTACGGAGCAATGGCCCGCCGCTCTGTGGGCGGTGTAGGCCAGACGGCAGAGTGCAGCGAAGTCCACGGCATCTACGGCCTTGAGAAAGCCCTCGACTCGCTGTTGTACGGCATTCCCGGGCTTGCCAAGAAAATCCCGCTGACAAAGGATATCGTCAGCTGGACCGACGTGGAGCCGACCCCCGGCTATTCTGTGCGCACCACCATCGACATCCAGCTGCAAGACATTGTTGAGAACGAACTGAACCGCGTGCTTGACTCCTGCTCTGCGGAATGGGGATGCGCGGTGCTCATGGAGGTTAAAACCGGCGACATAAAAGCCATCTCCAACCTTGAAAGATCGAAAACCGGCAACGGTTATATCGAGGCTCTCAACTATGCCGTGGTGGGATTCGAGCCGGGATCGGTTGTAAAACCGATTTCGATGATGATCGCCCTTGAAGACGGACTGGTCAACAACCTTGAAGAGGTGATTCCCATCGGGAAATCATGGGGATATGCCGGCGGGCGCCCCATCACCGACTCCCACTACAACGGTTCGCTGAAAGTCAGGGAAGTCATAGAGCAATCGAGCAACATCGGCATGGCGCGAATCATAACACGCGGCTACGACAAACACCCTAAGGGGTTCGTTGACAGGCTGAGAAGCATCGGGTTCCTCGACCCGATGAACACCGGCATAGCGGGTGAGACCACCCCCTATTTCAGGTCGAATCCCGGAAGGGTCGATTTGTCGCGCATGTGCTACGGTTATGCCTCCCAGATACCGCCGATATACACCTTGTCGGTCTATAACGCCATCGCCAACGGAGGCCGCTATGTCAGGCCCAGGCTTGTTAAAGGGCTCCGGACCGAGAATTTCGATTCTGTAATGCCTGTGACATATATCCGCGACAGAATCTGTTCGGAAGAGAATGCCCGGAAGATGCAGTATATGCTCAAACAGGTTGTATGGGGCGACCATGGCACAGGGCGCTCATTGAAAAACGACAAAGTGGCCCTTGCAGGGAAAACCGGCACCTGTTACAGTGTCGACCCCGGCACCGGCAAATATAACACCGCACGCAAACGACTGGCATTCTGCGGGTTCTTCCCTGCCGACGACCCTCAGTATTCCTGCTTCGTGCTGACATTCTATCCCAAACGCAACATGTTCGGAGCGGCATCGACATCGGGACAGGTAATGAAGAACATTGCCGTGAAGATGTATTCACGCGGTCTCTTAGGCAACTCTTCCGATTTTGCAGAGGGAACCGCCGGAGTTGCGCGCGCGCAGCTCTACGGCACACTGAAAGCCGACCGCCACAAGGCCGTACGCCGTGCTGCGGGCATAAAATCGGAAGCCCATCCGGCCACCCCCCGCAAGATGCCGAAAGGCACAGTGCCCTCGGTGCTCGGACTTGGTCTGCGTGAAGCGGTTGTGGCATTGGAAAACGACGGATTCAATGTCAAATTCCACGGCTCCGGTTATGTGAAGCAACAGATTCCGGCAGAAGGGACTCCATTGAAGCGAGGGGCCACAGTCACATTGGCGCTGGCACAGTGAAAAATTGAATCAAATTTGAAAAGATGAAACTGAAAGAACTGATAGGGCCGATTAAAATCAATGAAATTATCGGCGACATAAATAAAGAAATCAGCGGGCTGACAGCCGACTCACGCAAGGCGGCCGAGGGATGGATGTTCGTGGCAGTGAGGGGGGTAACCGTCGACGGCCATAGTTTCATAGGCTCGTTAAAAGGGAAAGGCGTGGCGGCAATTGTGGTGGAGACCATGCCGGAGGATAGAGAGGAAGGGGTGACATATCTGAAAGTCGACAACTCAGCGGTAGCCCTCGGAGAACTGGCGTCGCGATGGTATGGGGAACCGTCGAAACGGCTGAAACTCGTCGGGGTGACAGGCACAAACGGCAAAACGACCACAGCCACTCTGATATATGAGATGGCGAGGCTGATGGGCTACAAGGCCGGACTGCTTTCAACGGTTGTGAACTATGTTGACACAGAGGCCATACATGCCGACCAGACCACTCCCGACGCCCTGACCATCAACCGCCTGTTGGCGCAAATGGTTGAAAGAGGATGTGAATATGCCGCGATGGAGGTAAGTTCACACGCAGCCGACCAGCACCGCATAGCCGGGCTGCAATTCGCCGGAGGGGTGTTCACCAATCTGACCCGCGACCATCTTGACTACCACAAAACCGTGCAGGCCTACCTCGCGGCGAAAAAATCGTTTTTCGACGGCTTAGGAGCTGACGCATTCGCCCTTACCAATATCGACGACAAAACCGGGGAAGTTATGCTTCAGAACACCCGCGCCGCAAGGAAGGGCTATTCGCTGAGAAATATGGCCGATTTCCGTGGCAGAGTTATCGAAAGCCGCCTCGACGGCACCCTGATGAGCTTCAACGGCAGGGAAGTCGACGTGTTGTTTACCGGAAAGTTCAATGCCTACAACCTCACAGCAGTTTACGGCACATCAATATTGCTCGGCTGGGAACATGAGACGGTGCTGCTCAACATGAGCCGCCTTGTGCCGGTGGCAGGCCGCTTCCAGACGTTCCACTCGCAACAGAGCGGAGTTACGGCGATTGTGGACTATGCCCATACGCCCGACGCCGTGGTCAATGTTATCAGTGCGATACGCGACGTTGTCGGCAACCGGGGGCAGATAATCACCGTTGTAGGAGCGGGTGGCAACCGCGACAAAGGGAAACGCCCTATCATGGCGAAAGAAGCCGCCAGGCTATCCGACCGTGTGATTCTGACATCTGACAATCCACGTTTCGAGGAGCCGTCTGAAATCCTACATGACATGGAAGCCGGACTTGACACTGAGGAGGCCCGCCGGAAGGCTCTCAGCATCGTTGACAGGCGCCAGGCCATCCGCACAGCCGTTGCGCTTGCGCAGAATGGAGATGTTGTGCTGGTTGCCGGCAAAGGTCATGAAGACTACCAGGAGGTAAAAGGAGTTAAACACCATTTCGACGACCGCGAAGAGGTGAAAGAGGCATTGGGAGGAGCGAAGTAAGAAGGAAGAAGTCGTAAGTTAGAAGTTAGGAGTTTCTGGCGGGGGGAGAGACGTGGCGGGCCAAGTCTCAGATGGGAATGATTGACATTTTAAGTAAGAATTTAGGAAAGTGTTATATTATCTGTTTAAATATCTGGAGGGTACGGGGTTTCCCGGAGCAAGACTGATGGACTACATCACCTTCCGCTCAGGGGCAGCGCTGATGCTGTCGCTCTTCATAGCCATGGTCTTCGGCCGGAAAATCATCGACAGGTTGCAGAAGATGCAGGTCGGCGAAATCATCCGCAATCTCGGCCTTGAGGGGCAGATGAAAAAGACCGGCACACCGACCATGGGTGGCATCATAATAATTGTTGCCACACTCGTGCCATGTCTCTTAGTCGGGAACTTAGGGAATGTCTATATGATTCTGATGCTTGTGGCCACAGTCTGGCTTGGTTGCCTGGGGTTTGCCGACGACTATCTCAAGATGCAGAAGAAGAACAAAGACGGCATGAGCGGGAAATTCAAAATCATCGGGCAGGTAGGCCTTGGACTGATTGTCGGCCTTACGATGATGCTCAGCCCCGACATAGTGATGCGTCAGAACCATGAGGTCACCAATATGACCACCAATGAGGTTGAAGAGGTGATTTATGAATCTCACGACATCAAATCAACCCAGACCACCATTCCGTTTGTCAAAGAAAACAACTTCGACTATGCGTCTCTGACAAAATGGATGGGCGATAACGCCCAGACGGGAGGATGGATATTATTCATACTTGTCACCATCTTCGTGATTACGGCCACCAGCAACGGGGCCAATCTCACCGACGGCCTCGACGGCCTTGCCACGGGATGTTCGGCCATAATCGCTGTGGCGCTTGCCATAATGGCCTATCTCGGGGGCTCAATCATATATTCGAGCTATCTGAACATCATGTATATCCCGATGAGTTCGGAGCTGGTGGTGTTCTGCGCGGCCTTTATCGGAGCGCTTGTCGGCTTCCTGTGGTATAATGCCTATCCGGCACAGGTGTTCATGGGCGACACAGGCTCGCTGACAATCGGTGGCATCATAGCGGTGCTTGCCATATTGATTCACAAAGAGCTGCTGATACCTGTGCTGTGTGCCATCTTCTTCGTTGAGGATGTGTCGGTTATGATTCAGGTGGCCTATTTCAAGATCACCAAACGCCGCAGCGGGGTCGGTAAACGGGTGTTCAAAATGACACCGTTGCACCACCATTTCCAGAAACCGGGCAATGCCGGAATCGAGGCGTTGATACAGAAACCGCTGAATGCCATTCCGGAGTCGAAAATAGTGACACGGTTCTGGATTATCGGACTGTTTCTGGCTGTGATAACGTTTGTGACGTTGAAAATTAGGTAGCAGCCGTAATTTAGAAGTTTGAAGTTAGAAGTTATACACTGACAAAAAGCATATGAGCGAAATGGAAACTAAGAAGCGCCTTGTGGTGCTTGGAGGGGGGGAAAGCGGCATTGGAGCCGCCGTACTCGGCAAGGTTAAGGGGATGGAGGTTTTTCTGAGCGATTGCGGCAAGATTGCCCCCCGCTATCTTGAGGCACTCGACCGCTATAAAATTGATTATGAGCAAGGCGGACACACATCTGAGCTTATCCTCAATGCCGATGAAGTTGTGAAATCGCCCGGAGTTCCACCAACCGCGCCCATCGTTAGAGAGTTGGTTGAACGTGGCATACCTGTGATTTCTGAGATTGAGCTTGCCGGACGCTACAGTGATGCCAAAATGGTCTGTATCACCGGTAGCAACGGTAAGACAACCACTACAATGCTCATCTACCACATCTTGCGGGAAGCGGGCATAAACGTTGGCCTTGCCGGAAATGTGGGGCGCTCGCTGGCATGGCAGGTGGCGGAAGACAAACATGATGTTTATGTGGTGGAACTCAGCTCGTTCCAGCTGGAGAACATGTATGACTTCAGGGCAAACATCGCCGTGTTGATGAATATCACGCCCGACCACCTCGACAGATATGAATACAAGATGCAGAATTACATCAACGCCAAATTCCGCATATTGCAGAACCTGACTCCGACCGATGCATTCGTGTTCTGGGAGGAAGACCCTGTGATTACTGAACAGTTGAAGCACATTGCGACTGAAGCACGCCTGTTCCCGTTTGCAGAGACACAGCATGAAGATTCGGCAGCCTGGACCAACCCGAGCGGGGAACTTTTCATAAAAACACCCGGCACAGACCTTGTGATGCCACGTGCCCAGTTGGCCCTTAGGGGTTTGCACAACCTGTTGAACTCGATGGCAGCAGGTCTCAGCGCCAGCCTTTTAGACATCCGCAAAGAGGATATACGCCGGGCACTTAGCGATTTCGAGGGGGTTGAGCACCGACTGGAACATGTAGAGACCATCGGTGGAGCCCGTTGGGTCAACGATTCAAAGGCCACCAATGTGAATTCATGCTGGTATGCTCTGGAGTCGATGAAGCCAGGGAAATCAACCATACTGATCCTCGGAGGCAAAGACAAAGGGAACGACTACAACGAGATTCTTCCGCTGGTTAACGAGAAGGTTAAAGCTATCGTTGCCATGGGTAAGGACAATCAGAAAATCGTTGATTTTTTCACTGGGAAGGTTGCCGAAGTGCGCGACACACACTCGCTGGCCGATGCCGTTAAGGCTTGCCGCGAACTTTCGGAAGCTGGCGACACCGTTCTGCTGTCGCCGTGTTGCGCCAGCTTCGACCTTTTCAACAGCTATGAAGACCGCGGCCGCAAATTCAAAGCCGCAGTGAGGGAGATGAAAAAACAGGAACTGAGATGATTAATGATGGCGGGGGGACGGCCGCCCCTAAGGTGGAAGCAAAGGTGAAGAGACCGCTGCCAAAGGCCGACAAATATATCATGGCTATTTACATAGCCATCCTGGTGATTTCGGTGATTGAGCTTTACAGTGCCTCGTCGCGCGAAGTGCAGGCATCGAATGTGTTCGGGCCGATTATACGCCACGGCCAGATGCTGCTGCTGGGTGTTGTGTTGACCCTCGGCATCTCGCGGTTGCACTACCGGTGGCTGATTCCGCTGACCCCGTTGTTTGTGGCAGTTACGGTCATATTGGCTGTGTATGTGCTGTTTAAGGGAGACATCATCAACGGCGCTCGCCGTAGCACTACCCTGCTCGGCATCCCGATACAGCCGGCCGAACTGCTGAAACTGGCGGTGGTGCTTCTTATAGCGCTTGTTATGTCGAAAATGCAGGAGCGACGGGGGGTGAAAACATCGGGAGTGGTCATAAGCGCCTCATTCGTGCTTCTTTGTAGCGGACTGCTATTCACTCAGGGGTTGACCAACACCCTGCTTCTCATGGGGATATCGTTTGCCATGATGCTCATCGGGGGGTTGCAGATGAAGAAATTCCTTCTTGTGCTGGTTGCCTATGGGGTAGTTGGCGGAGCGGCAATATTGGTGAAGAAATCTAATGAGCAGCATTATTCAGAAGCAGAACTGCTCCATATAACCGAAACGGGGAAAAACTTCGCCGGCGAGGTGGTTACGCTTGAACGTAGCGGCACCCAAAGGGGGCGCATAGACCGCTGGCTGGGGGATTCCATACCCAAATATGCCGAACCCATCACTGCTGAAAACCGCCAGGAACAGTATTCTTATATGGCCCAGGCCCATGGAGGATGGATCGGCCAACTGCCGGGTAATTCACGCGAGACCGCACGGTTGCCGCTTGCATTTTCCGATTATATATTCGCAATCGTGGTTGAAGACTGGGGCTTTCTGGGCGGAATGTTCCTGCTCGCGCTCTATCTGATGCTGCTTGCGCGGGCGGGTGCTATAGCATCGCGGTGCGCACAGCCTTTTCCTGCGCTCCTGGTGATGGGTATGGCAGTGATGATTGTGCTTCAGGCGCTTTTCCATATGGCGATCGTCACCGGCGTGTTCCCCGTGTCGGGTCAGCCTCTGCCATTGATTTCAAAAGGGGGCTCGTCAATCATAGCAACTTCGATAGCCTTCGGTGTTATGCTGAGCGTGAGCCGTTTTGCCGTGCAGAGCAACAACCGCAAGGAAATCAACGCTGAAATCATGGCTCTTCCACCCGATATCGTGGGTGAGAATCTAGGGAAGTTGTAGAAGTCGGAAGTTGAAGGTTTGAAATCGGGGGTGGGGTTTAAGGGGGTAACCCGTTGCATAGGGGAAGGAATTTGACATTTAGTGTTATAAGATATGAAAGTGCTGATTTCTGGTGGAGGAACCGGAGGACATATATTTCCGGCATTGGCCATAGCCAATGCCGTGCGGAGGCGTGTGCCTGAGACCGGGATATTGTTTGTCGGAGCCGAGGGACGCATGGAGATGGAGCGTGTTCCCGCGGCAGGATATGAAATCGTAGGTCTTCCGGTGGCGGGCTTCGACCGCAAACGCCTGTGGCGCAATGTGAAGGTTTTGTGGAAGCTGATGAAAAGTATGCGTATGGCCCGTCGGGTGCTGCGCGATTTTCAACCCGACATTGCCGTGGGTGTGGGGGGCTATGCTTCAGGGCCGATGCTGAAAGAGGCCCAGAAACGTGGTATACCGACCCTTATCCAGGAGCAGAACTCCTATGCCGGGGTGACCAACAAACTGTTGGCGGCCAATGCCGACAGAATCTGTGTTGCCTACGACGGCATGGAACGATTCTTCCCCGGTGAGAAAATAATCAAGACCGGAAATCCGGTGCGAAAAGATGTGGTAAGCTCAAAGCTGAGCCAAGAGGACGCGAAACGGGAATTGGGCTTCAACCCTAACCGCCCGCTGGTGGTAGTTGTGGGGGGAAGCCTGGGCGCACGAACCATCAACGACTCAATGAAGCTGGCTGTCAGGGACATGCTGAAATCAGGGGCGTCGGTGCTATGGCAGACGGGGAAGCTCTATGCCGACGAATGCCAGAAAGCAATCGCCGACATCAACAACGAAAACCTCATTGCAACAGCCTTTGTCGGGCGGATGGATCTGGTCTACAGGGGGGCAGACCTGGTAGTGTCGCGCGCAGGAGCAAGCACGATTTCTGAAATCCAGCTGGCAGGAGTTCCGGCAGTGCTCGTTCCATCACCGAATGTGGCCGAAGACCACCAGCGCAAGAATGCCGAAGCGCTTGCCCAGCGAGGTGCGGCGGTTATGATTCTCGACCGCGAATGCGCCGAGAAGTTGCCAAGAGTGGTGACGGAGATGCTCCGCGACCCGAAAAAACGCGAAGAATTAGGCGCGAATGCGCGGAAAATGGCGTTGGAAAACGCTGATGAAAAGATTGTTGACGAAATTCTGAAAATCATAAAGCGATAGGCGGAGATGGAACAGATTGAAAGGATATATTTCGTGGGTGCCGGAGGAATCGGGATGGCCGCCTTGGAGAGGTATTATCTGGCCAAAGGAATTCCGGTGGCGGGATATGACCGCACTCCAAGCGAGCTGACCGAACACCTTGAAAAAGAGGGCGCAAGGATTTTTTTTGAAGACGACGCAGAGAAATCGATTCCGGCGGAGTTCCGCAGCCGGGAAGGGACACTTGTGGTTTTCACCCCTGCCATTCCTGAAGATAACCGGGTGCTGGGATTCTTCCGCAACAACGGTTTTGAAATTATCAAACGGGCGGCTCTTTTAGGGATGATTACCCGCGAAAGCAAAGGGCTATGTTTTGCCGGAACGCATGGCAAAACCACAACCTCTTCGATGGCCGCGCATGTGATGCACAGCTGCGCGGCCGACTGCAATGCATTCTTAGGTGGGGTTTTACGCAATTATGATTCAAATTTCCTGCTGGCTCCCCGCAGCCCGTATTCCGTGATTGAAGCGGATGAGTTCGACAGGTCATTCCACCAGCTGCGCCCTTATATAGCTGTAATCACCTCTACCGACCCCGACCATCTCGACATCTACGGCACAGAAGAGGGGTATCTCGAGGGGTTCGCACGGTTTACAGAACTTGTGCGCCCCGACGGGGCATTGGTGGTGCATGAGGGGCTGAAACTGCGCCCCCGCCCACAAAAAGGGGTAAAGGTCTACAGTTACGGACTCAACAGCGGAGATTTCCATGCCGAGAATATACGACACGGCAACGGTGAGATACACTTCGATTTCATCGCACCCGACGGCAGAATCGATGACATCAACCTAGGGGTGCCGGTGGAGATAAACATAGAGAACGGGGTGGCCGCACTTGCAGCCTGTTGGCTGACAGGCGATATTGAACCGGAGAAAGCCAAGGAGGCGATGTCATCGTTCATGGGGCCGAAACGACGCTTTGAATTCAGACTGAAAGAACCTGGCAGCCAAGGGAGGGCGATAATCGACGATTATGCCCACCATCCCGACGAACTTAAGGCGTCGATAACCTCGGTGAAAGCGCTCTATCCCGACCGGCGGCTCACGGTGGTTTTCCAGCCTCATCTCTACACACGGACCCGCGATTTCGCCGACGGTTTCGCCGACGCTCTCAGCCATGCCGACGAAGTGATACTGACCGACATCTACCCTGCCCGCGAACTTCCTATCGAGGGGGTTACATCGAAAATAATCTATGACAAGATAAGATGCGGGAAAAAAGCGTTAATACCCCGTGAAGATTTGATAAAAAGCGTCGGAAATCTTAACTTTGAAATTCTATTGACGGCCGGAGCGGGCGACATCGCTGACCTTGTGGAGGGGATGGTCGAAGCGGTGGCGGATGCACCTGGGTGCATCCCTGCAAGCCGAGGAACGGCAGGTTTATGACCGGGATGGGAAAGATGACTGACGAAGAATGACAAAAAAAGGTGTGATAAGGTGTCTGCTGTCGGTGGTGCTGATGTGCTACCTGGCATTCGCGTTGTTTGTGGCCAATGATATGGCCGCCCGCGAGATGTGTGCCGGCATCGACATAAAAGTTCTTCAGGAAGAGGGATTGCGCAAATTCGTGAGCGGAGGAGAAGTCAGGAGACTGCTCGACGAATGGGGTCTCGGAGATGTGAAACGCCCTGTTGCAACAATTGACCTTCAGGAGATTGAAGACCGGCTCAACAGCATCGTCAATATCGAACACGCAACGGCTGAAAGACTGGCTAACCGAAAAGTCAGAGTAAGCGTAACCCCGATGATTCCTGTTGCGAGGGTGTTTGACATTAATGGATCGTACTACATCAACCGGTCGGGCAAACGGTTGACGGCCAACCACCGTTTCCGCCTGGATGTTCCTGTAATTACAGGGCATTTCGACAGCATAAACAACGCTGTGTCGCTCATACCATTGGTTGAACGGCTTGCAAACAATCCTGACTGGAACGCTATTGTAGCCCAGATTTCCATTGACCCTAAAAACCACGATGTCATACTGGTTCCTATGATACGCGGGCATGTGGTGAATCTTGGCGACACATCTGACATCGATAACAAGCTGGAACGTGTGATGCTGATGTATCACAAGGTTCTTCCGCTCAAAGGATGGAACTATTACGACACTATTTCTGTTAAATGGGGGGGGCAGGTTGTCGCCACCCGACGGCAGAAAAAGATTGCCGAACCGCTGATAAGGTTTGACCAGGAGGGGGATGAGACCGAAATCGAGGATGTCAACTCGATGCTTGTGTCAACCGAAACCGACACTGCGGCGGTGAAGAGATGAAGGGAGAAGCCGGGTGGGCAGAGACGTGGTTCAGCCCGTCAGCCAAGATAAGACAAGAAAAACGATATAACCGAATATAACCGAAATGGGAGATAAGAGCAGTGAACGCTATATAGTGGCGTTTGAGATAGGCAGCTCTAAAATCAGGGGTGCCGTTGGCGTGGTCGACAACTCAGGTGTTGTTGATATTGTCGCCACCGAAGAGGAGAAACTCACCGACAAGGTGCGCTATGGATGCATTCAGAATGTGGAGGTGAGCAACGCCCTGGGCCGTGTTGTTGACCGGCTTGAAGCCTACCCCCGCGTTGACCCCAGGGAGATTACCGGCGCATATGTGGCTCTTGGGGGCCGATCTCTCCAAATCAAACAGGTAGATGTTAGCATCAGCCTGCCGGCAGAGATAGAAATCACCCGTCCGCTCATCAACGACCTGATGCAACAGGCGGCCGCCACAATCGGCAGCGACCGCGATGTGGTTGATGTTGTGCCGGTGCGGTTCACTGTCGACAACAAAGCCCAGAATAATCCCATCGGGTCATATGGCCAGCACCTGGGGGCACGCATGAGTGTTGTGAGCTGTATGCCGCAAATCAAACGTATGCTCCGCAGGGTTATCGGAGAACGCCTTGGGCTCGACATCAACGGGTATATCACCCGCCCGCTGGCCGAGGCGGAAATGGTTCTGACGGGCGATGAACGTAGGCTGGGATGCATGTTCGTTGACTTCGGGGCGGAAACAACAACCGTTGCCATCTACAAAGGGGGCGCCCCGGTTTATCTTGCCACGCTACCTATCGGTTCGCGCAACATCACCATGGATCTCTGCTCACTGAACTACACCGAGGAACGGGCTGAAGACATCAAGAAATCAATCGGGAACGCAATGCCGCAGGAAGGGACCAAACGCCGCAACGCCGGCGACGGCATCGACTATACGGAGGTAAACAATTATGTGCACGCACGCGCCGACGAGATTGTTGCCAACATAATGGCACAGCCTGAATATGCCGGTATGCGCGACACCGACCTACCCGGAGGAATTGTAATCGTGGGGGGAGGTTCACGTCTGCGCGGGTTCAACGAGCTACTGTCGCAGCAGAGCAAGATGAAGGTAAGAATCGGCGCCCCGACAGCCGCCGTGCGCATATCCGACGGCGCAGTTCACGGCTCAGATGCCGTTGACGTGATATCCATTGTTGTGGCGGCGGCGGACATGCCGGGCAGCGAATGTGTGACCCACGTTGAAGAAGTGGAGGAGGAGAATCCCCGCAACGGATATGACGGCATGTATTCCGATGAAAATGATGACCATGAAGAGGAATCGCGTATTGGGCGCATGGACGACGATTTCAGCGAGGATATCAACGAAAAGAAACGGAAGGAGAAAGAGAAAGCCAAGGCCAAGGAGAAAGAGAAGAAAAAAGGGCCGTCGTTTATCGATAATATCAGGCAGCGAATCAGCAATATGCTGAGCGATACGAGTGACTGGGAAGCCGACGAGTGATGATGCGTCTGAACCGTTCTGACAGCGCCCTGCCCCATCCGGACGCGATATATACCAAGTATTACGGTATTATGGAGGGGGAGCCGGAAGCCCTTTATTGCTAAAAGAAGAGAAATCATGACAATGGAAGATATAGACAGAACCTCAAACTTCGTGGACGAGAAGCACGATGATGTTATAATCAAGGTTATCGGTGTTGGCGGCGGCGGCGACAACGCAGTGAACCACATGTATGAGCAGGGCATCAAAAAGGTGTCGTTTGTGGTGTGTAACACCGACCGGCAGGCGCTCAACAACTCGATTGTGCCTAACCGGCTGCTTATAGGCCCGACAGTGACAGGCGGACTCGGAGCGGGGAACGACCCCGAAAAGGCGCGCCTGGCTGCCGAAGAGAGTGCCGACGAAATAGCCCGCCTGTTCGACGATGAGACCAAGATGGTTTTCATCACAGCAGGTATGGGGGGCGGCACCGGCACCGGCGCCGGACCGGTGGTTGCGCGCATCGCCCAGGAGAAAGGGTTGCTGACCATAGGCATCGTCACTATCCCATTCTTCTTCGAGGGGGAAAAGAAGATTTTCAAGGCGCTGAAAGGAGCTGAAGAAATGAGCAAGTATGTGGATGCACTTCTGGTTGTCAACAACGAGCAGCTGACCGAGATTTATCCTGACCTCGACTGGCTCAATGCTTTCGGCAAGGCTGACGACACACTGAGCAATGCCGCCCGCTCGATTTCGGAACTTATCACCTGCGACGGCTATATGAACCTTGACTTCAACGACGTTAACACCACTCTGCGCAACGGCGGCGCGGCCATCATCTCGACGGGTTATGGCGAGGGGGAACACCGTGTTACCAAGGCCATCCAGGACGCGTTGAACTCTCCGTTGCTGAAAAACAAGGATATTTTCGGGTCGAAGCATCTGCTGTTCAACCTCTACTTCTCGCGCGAGGCCGAGGAGAAATTCGTTATGGGCGAAGCACGCGAGCTGACCTCGTTTATCCAGAACATCGACAAGGATGTGGATGTGATATACGGTATCGGCTTCGACGAGACTTTGGGCAACAAAATCAAAATCACCATCCTTGCCGCCGGTTTCGAGCTTTCAATCATGGGCGACGGACCCGCATCAGGCAAAAGCGCCAAGCCCGCCAACCCGTTTGCAAGCAAAGACACCCCTGCGCGCGAGGATGAGGAGGCGATTCTCACCGACACCCTCAAGAACGTGTATGGCGAAGACAAGGTTGAATCAATCAAGCGGGAGAGGGCTTCGCTACGCTATATAATCCTGCAGCCCGACCAGTTTGAGGATGATGCCGTGATTGAAACTTTCGAGCATTCTCCGGCCTACAACCGCGACAAACGTATCGCCGACGAGGTGCGCCAGTCGGCAGGGAAAAACCCGGCAACCCCCCAACCCGAAAAAAGCGGGGAACCATCGGATGGTCCGGCTCCGGAAAAACCGGCGGCGACATTCAACCGGATGGCCTCCGATTCAGGATCGAAAGTGATTGATTTTTTGTAGGGTTCTAAAGCCGAAAGTAACAAGTCGCAAGCCGCAAGTCATAAGACGTAAGTTGTAAGTTAGGAATTGCCATCCGGCCACTTATGACTTACGGCTTATGACTTGCGGCTTGCGGCTTTTCGGGATTTTTAGGGCGGGTAGGTGGATCTGTTGGGGAGTAACTTTGCCGGAAAAAAGATTATGGCGAAGATTTCAATGGTGAGGGATTTAACGGGGAGCGTGTCAACAGGGGGAAAGACCGGAAGAGGAGTGTCAAATGGGATGAAACGGATGGAGGGGATTCTGGTCAGGGCGGTGAATGCCAGGCGCGACGACAAGGAAAGGAAGGTATGGCGCCCGGCGGGAATGCCTATGACAATGAGGGCTGACGGGTGGTTGCCGTTGACGCCGATGCCGCTCCCGGGAGCAAAAGTTGGAGACTGCGAGGCGACTGCCCTGTTCTGGCGCAAGGGGAACCGTATTGGAGTGAGTGTAGCCGGAGCTGCCGAAGATACTATAACGGGGCAGATAGACGCCCTGGCGGAGTTGACGGCAGAGATGCTTATGGCAGAGGTTGTGGAACCTGGGATTGTCAGGATGCTGATGAAGCATCAGCGCCCTGTTTACCTGACTTATGACACCGGCGGCAAGATGACATTCCACGGAGAGATGCCGGAGTTGCCGCCGGCGGGGCTAACCGTGGTTGACGAAACCACGCTGAGTGAGCCGCTGCAGAATGTGGCTCTGACGGGGTTGAGCAACAGCCGCAACGGGGCGCTGACCGCCGAAGACCAACGGCGAGTGACTGCGGCCATGCTCGATGCATATGAGCGACTGATGGCCAAAGCAGAGGATAGCGGGTTGCTTCTGCAACCGGTTTTTGCCCGTTACCGCCTGGAGGACGGAGCCGGTGACACCGTGGCTTGTTCAGCAACGATCCTGGCAAGCGGTATTACCGGTTTCCAATGCTGCGGCAGTGTTGAGATGACCGGCAGCGACGGATTGTCGACCCTGGCCGGCGGTGCGTTGACCGCCCGGGGATACCGTTTGCGTCTGCTCGCCCCTGAAAAACTCGATGAACCATGGCGCACAATCATCAGAAGCCTTTCGGTTGAGCTTACGCCCCAGATCGACCCTGTAGACCGCTCGGCGCTATGCCAGGCTACAGTGAGCAACAACGGCAATACCACCACTGTCACACTACATCTGCCTGGCATCGGAGCTGCCAGTGCATATGCCAAGGCCCGCAGACGTATGCTTGTCAGGGATGCGTTGGCCGGCAGTGGCGGGAATTTCAGAATTCATGAGAGGTATCAATCGCCACTTGGCGGCGGGATAGCCGACCATACTGTCGCGATACGACGGAATGCGCCCGTCGCACCATCGGTCACGGCCGGGTTCCGGCGCGACTTGATAAGCTACAGCGCATGTTGCCACACATCACAGCTGACACTCCTTGCAAACAGAATGAGCGAAGGATTCAAAGGACATGACGCCAAAGAGATGATGCTCTCGGCAACCACCACGGGAAGATGGAGCGCAGAGGTGAAGGTGACCATACGACGAGGAAACGGAGTTACGGAATCTGCATCTAAACATATGTCGGGGACATCGAACTGCCCCACCCTGCTGTCGCCGTTGCTTATCTATCCCGATACAGAGGCCTCGGAGATGACAATAACCATCAGCGGGCAAGCCGGCACACGCACGGGGACATTCGCCCTGACACCAGTGCCGGAAGCGGGCATAGCCTACTATCTGTCGCCGGAACTGCGGCCCATGGAACTTTCATCGTCAGGCGGGTCTGTCTCCTCACCGGAATCAGTGCCGTCGCCAACAGTCAGACAGGGGACAGTCGATATCTGCCGACGGCTGCACTACGGCACCCTCACCGACAGCCTCAGATTGAGCGACAGCGAAATCCGCGCGATTATGACCGCACCACGCAACCGAGGTGCATGGGATCATTCGCGTGAGAAAGTCATGATCTACGGAGGCGGTGGCACACAGGTGCTCGCCATCAGCGGCGAGGGGAAAATCCACTCGCTGGCGCCGCTCGACAACCGCGGAATCCTGTCGGCCGAGGCTGTCAGGGAGGCTGCCGGAAAGCGGGGACTGGTCCACCTGGCCGTGGCAGGTGGAGACCTGGTGGAGATAGACCAAAGCGGAGTGACAACGCTTCTGCGCAACTGCCGCGCCGAAGAGGCGGCCCGATGCCAAAGCAGCGATGAAATCTGGCTTGCAGGGGGAGGAGAATCACTGCGCAGACTGACAGCAGACGGCGAAATAATCCAAGCCCGTATTGACGGCGAGGCAACAGACGCCCATATCCACCGGGTCGGGAGCAGAATGCTTATCGAATGCGCCAACAGCCTGTATGACCCTGAAAATGAAATATGGCCCGATGGCGGCACGGAATGGCTGGTAAACGAGCGCTACGAGGGAGAAATAAACCGGGATGCTGAAATAAGGCTGTTTGCCTCTGAATGCGCCGGAACGGTTAAAATCAGCGGCGACAACGGCAGCCGTGTGGCAGAGAAACTTGTTGAAATCGAAGTTGACGGAGAAATCAATGCCCCGATATGCCTGCCTATGCCAGGGCCGCGGAGGAGGTTTCTGGAATTCTGCATTGATGTGACAACCGGCAGCGACGGCGAATGGCGCGGAATCTATCAAAAAAAGTTAGGATAACCTCACGGTCATCCTAACCCGGATACATAGTAATATTACCAGTCAATCAATTCAGTAATAGCATAATTACTGCTAAAAATATGTGTAAATAAGCAATGGATATGCATATTAAAATCGGAAGGAACAACACGGCATCAGAACATGAGAAAGGGTGAGACAAAGATGGCTGCCGACTCGTTCTGAGGCACCGCCAAGCGCCAAGTCCAAAACCGACATATTGCACAACTCCGTCTCACCCTAAGGTTTTCTGAGTGGTCAAGGTACGGTTCTCCTTGGACTGATAAATATGGCGGGTTTTCAGAATGGGAGAAGCCGAATTACAGCTACAAAATCTAATAAAAATTCCTCATCGTTCTTGCCGAAGCGAACTCTTTCGCTTATCCGGAGGTGATGACCCCTCAGCCCGCAAGGCGTTAAATTTTAATACCACGCGGTGGTGGTGAAATTTCTCAATTTCCTTCCGACAGCAAAGTTACAACATAAGATTCACGTTTTCAAAATTTGCGATTAATTTGTGATTAAAAAGTAGCATTTTTTCAAGGCTCAACGCCCATCAAACAACAACCACCTGACCATAAGCAAATTATCACCCATTTAGCGATTAGCGGATTTTTAAGGCAGAAGGAGCGGGCAATTGAATTGTAACTTTGCAATATCAACGGAAAGAATTACAATCCATATTTTATAAAACATTAAAACCCAATTGTTAAAATGAGCAACACAGATGTTAAAGAACCGGTAGAAAAGCTATCTCAAGAGACGAATGTTGAAGAGGGCAAGGCAGCTGCCGGAACGGATGCTGTTGACGAATCCGCAACAGAACCGGAACCCGAAGATGCCCGGGCTGACGAACCGGAAGCCAACAAAGCCGGAAACGGCGTGATTTCTAACGATGTTCCGGCCAATGCACCAGCCGCAACGACAACCGGGGACAGTAGCGCCACGGACTTCGAGGCCCGGATTGCCGAAGCCGAACAACGGGGCTATCTTCGCGGGCGCAATGAAAGCATCGCCGAACTGATGCGCAAACCGGGAGTGTTGGAACGGATGCCTGACGTGCGCCACTACAATCCTCTTGACACCGACAGCGAAATCATGGTGCTGACACGTGAACGGGTGTCGATATGGGATAAATAGAAGTAAGACGTAAGAAGTCGGAGGTGTGAAGAGCGGGGAGGTATTAATCAAACGGCTAAGTAGAATTAAAAAAACGGAAAGGAGGTATGGAAATGGAAAAGGTGAAAAAGATTCTGATGTGGATCCAAGCTGTTCTGGCATGGATTGCCGGGATTCTCGGCGCAAAGCAGGCGAAACGCCAATGACAACAGGCGTTGTCGAGGGTTTTGCAAAAACCGTTATTCGCCACTAAAACAATTATCAACATTATTAATCCTTTATTATTTTATTGACTATGAAAAAGGCATTTAAATCTCTGAAAGAGAATGTAATCAACTGGATTGGCGGCAAACAGGCCGCGGTTTTCATCGCTGTGGGCGTGTTGCTGATAGTGGCATGGCTTGCGGGATGGCTTATGGGACATGCCGGAGGGGGTGTCACCATGGTGTTTGAAAACGCAGCCTACGGGCTTCACGGAGCCGCTGCGGTTGTGGCGGGAGTGGCCGGGGTGGGAAGCCACATCGACGGTATGCCATTGACAACCACGGTTGCCGATTCGGCTTCGCCGGGATTGCTGCGCAACGAAATCGACGACCGGATAGTGAAGATACGTCCGATGTCGACCCCGCTCGACCAGATTTCACGCTATGGGGGCGCACGTCTGTGCGGATCGATGAAGGTAGAGTATTATTCGGTTGACACCCGCCCGACAAAAGCGAAGCTCACAACCGCCGTGGCAGCTGCCGAAGGACGCGAACCGGGCTATGCCGTCGCCACCTTGAAAACCGACGCCAATGAGATTTTCCAGCCCACCACAACCATCATCGTGCCATCGGTAAAGGCATCGTCGGGCGGTTCGCTGGTGCTATACGTCACCGCCAATAACGGCTCGGCGGGGGTGAAGGTGGTCGCCGTCAACAACACCATAGGCTCAGGCCACGGAGTGCCGGCCCTGGCGGCGGGCACGGAACTTGTCAGGATGGGGCGCGCTGCGGCAGAACTCGATGTGATGACCTCGCAGTTTGAGTCGCTACCTACGAAATCAGACAATTTCTGCCAGATTTTCAAGGCCCAGGTAGAACAGTCGACTTTTATGAAGATCGCCAACAAAGAAGTTGGCTGGACATTCTCAGACCAGGAGGAGGCCGCCATCATCGACATGCGCATGGGGATGGAGAAGAACTTCCTGTTCGGCCACAAAACCCGCTTCACCGACCCTGAGAAACATGAGGAGGTGCTGCTGACCGGAGGTGTGTGGAACCAGACCGACAACACATTCGAGTATCTCGTGGCCGACGGCGTTGACGAGGAGTGGATGGTTAAGCTCTGCCGACAGGCGTTTGCCCACAATGCAGGTTCATCGAAAAAGGTGCTCCTTGCCGGAAGCGACCTCATCGAGAAACTCCACCTGGCAGGTCACAGCAGGGTGATGGTCAACGACGCAGTGGTGACGAAATGGGGTCTCGACTTCAGCGAAATCCACTCGAAGTTCGGCACGCTCTATGTGATGCTGTCGGAGGTGTTCGACCAGTGCGGCATGTCGTCGTGCGGCATGGTGATCGACCCGGAATATATCACCAAATATTGCCACGTGCCGTTCCGCACCGAAAGGCTCAACCTGCGCCAGAGCGGGGTCAGGAATGTCGACGCCATAGTAATCACCGAAGCCAGCTGCCTGGTGCTCCGCTATCCGCAGAGCCATATGAAGGTTGTAGGCGTCTGATAATTTTGCGGGCTATGAAACTGACACTGACAAAAGCGCAGATGCTTGAACAATGGAAACGGAGGCGGTGGCTCGAACCGCTCAGGGCCGACTGCCGCATCCGCCGGTCAGACGGGGCAGACCTGGACGCCTATGCCGAGATGGAAATGCGGCAGTGGTATCTCGACCTGCTGGCAACCGCCCCGGCGGAAATGCTCGCTGTGACCGACCTGACGCTCAGTGCCACCGTTAAACGCGCCCCGGAGGGGAGGCTCTTCATCGACCTCCCCGCCCCGGCGGTGAGGGTGGTTAGAGTGAGGGTGGCGGGATGGCAACGCGATGCGGAAATCACCATCGACCCCCACAGCCCTCTTGCCCGACGGCAAGCCAACCGGTATTCGAGGGGCGGAGTGGAGAACCCGGTGGCAGTGTTGTCGGGGCGCAGGCTCGAGCTGTTTTCGGCCGAGAGTTCAAAAGCGATCCCGGGCGTTGAAGCCCTATGGGTAATAAACGACACCGGACCCGACAGCTACAGCTTCGACGAGCGGGCGTGGGGGCTACTCCCACCACCCTGACCGAAGCAGCGCAATGATTTCATATTAGAGATTGTCTAAAAAATTTTTCAATGAGATTGTCTGCTGACTTTTAGGCTCTTTTTGGGAAAAAATTTCAGACAATCTCTTAATCAACACACAACTATGGATACAGACAGCAAAAACACCAGGGGGAGGCTTGTGTTAGAAGCCGCCCACAGCGCCTGGGCGAGAATGGCGCCGGTCAGGGCGCGGCGCCGCCGCTATGCCCGCTACACATATGGCGACCAATGGTCTGACCCTGTGCGCCGGCGCAACGGCACCGTAACAACCGAAGGGGAAAAGGCCTCTGCAGCCGGACATACCCCACTGACCAACAACCTTATCCGCCGCCTGGTAAAGGCGGTTGTCGGACGGTGGCGCATGGAGCAGTCGGAAAAAAGGGAAAACGGCGTGGCCGACAGCAAAGGAGAAACGGGTCGGTGGCGAGAGTTCAACGGGCTTGACGAACTCGACGCCCGCACCCTCGAAGAATTCCTTATTTCAGGAATGGCCATACACCATGTGGCCAGGGAGAAGCGCCCGGCGGGGGAAGGGGTATGGGCCGACAACGTAGCCCCCGACGCTTTCTTTATCAATGCCGTGCGCGACAGCCGTTGCACCGATATGGAACTCATCGGACGCCTGCTCGACATGAGCATCGGCGAAGTGGTCATGAGGTTCTCGAGGGGCGACCGACAGCGGGCGCTCAGGCTGCGGCGGCTCTACAGCGCCCTTGACGGAGCTTCGCCGATGTCGCCATCAGACACCCTGGCCGACACCACAGATGGGGAATCGTTTTTCCACGCCCGTTCAGGCCGCTGCCGGGTGATTGAAGCATGGACGCTTGAATGCCGGGAGTCGCTGCGCTGCCACGACCCTCTGGCGGCCACCATGTCGATAGTTGCCACCTCACACGAAGAGGCCCTGCGGCGCGAAAACGCCCGTAGGCGCAGACGAAACCTGCCGATGGTCGAAAGCCGGTGGGAAATGACAACCGCCTGGCATTGCCGGATGCTCGCACCCGACGGCACCGTGCTAGACGAGTTCGATTCTCCGCTCGAAGGGGGTGTGCCGCCGTTTGCAGTGAAACTCTACCCGATGGTCGACGGCGACGTGCATTCACTCGTTGAGGATGTAATAGACCAGCAGCGCTATGTCAACCGGCTGATTTCTCTGATGGACCGCATGATGGGCACAGCCGCCAAAGGCGTTCTGCTCTACCCTACCGGATGCAAACCCGACGGACAGAAATGGGAAGAGGTGACACGCATGTGGGCAGACCCCGGAGGGGTAATCCCCTACCGGCCCTACCAGGGTACGGAACCCCACCAGGTTGTGACACCGGTGGCCGACATAGGCGCCCGCGACATGCTGCAGACGCAGATGAAAATGTTCGAGGAAGTGTCGGGGGTGACCGGCGCCATGATGGGTAAGGCCGGAAACGGCGTGGTGGGCGTTGACCGCTATGAAAGCGAAGTGCGCAACGCGTCAATCTCGGTCTGCGACCTGATGCGCACATTCTCCGACTTCATAAAAAAACGCGACCGGCTTATCTCGCTGGCTTGAAGCCCATAAGCCATTCCAGGACAAAACAACTCCAGAATGCTTAAACTTCTTTAACCTGCATGAGAAAAGATTTGGCACCACCTCAGTCGTATATTTGCAGACACATGCGGCATACCAACCGCCGCCATCTAAACCTTTAACAACATATATACCCTATTTATCACAATGTTTGAGAACTTTGAGAGAAGAAACGAGGACTTTTATCAGGCTGTGGAAAAGTTTCAACGCAAGGGATGCCCCGGCCGGCGACGGCTTTCAACAGGATGTGCCGTGAGGCGCGCCATCCACTCGCAGGCACCGTCGTTTTATCTGACCCGCGAACATGCATGGAAACAACTCCTGGAACGGCGCCACCGGCGCATCCCTCCGCATGAGAAGCCACACCGCAGCGCCATGTGGGCCGAACTTGAGGCAGCGCTCCAGCGCCGCCTCAAGCAGGCACAGGGCGAGGAGCCATGGGTGGCGCTCGACCATGTGCTGGCCAACTACCGCCCATCTCGGTTTTTCATCAGTGAAGACTACGCCCTGAAACTCGTCGGGCATATCGAACGGCACCGGCGTAAACATACAACAACGCAAAACTCCCAAAACACCGGCCACCTATGAACCTACAACTCAACTGCAAGGCAGTAACAGATGAAATACTGGCGTTGTCAGCACTGCGGTGCGCGACCTCGGCAAAAAGCCACCGACTGATCACACGCGACCAGCTGCCCGGGCTGAGGATAATCATGAGGATGGTGTTTGCCGAACTGATGGTGGAACTCACAGGACTTGTCGACACATGCAACATCGACACCGAAGACCCCGACCCGACACTGCCCTACGACGACACCACCCCCCTGACGCTTGAAGTAGGCCTGAAAAACTCAGATTCGTTCTCTCCCGGAATGGCACTGACTGTGAAACGGCAGCTCGAACACATGGTGGCCGCAGGCACCCTGGGATGGGCGGCAACCGAGAGCGATGCGGATTTCTCACGCTCGCTTCAGAACCGGCGCGAAGCAGCGCTTTCAGCCCTACGCAACACACTCGAAGAGAATGCCACCGCAATCGCCTGTCGGCCTTCCTGCGACTGGTAGACAATCTTTTACTGACGATTACAAATGTCAAGTGGAGCCACCACGATAAACCGTGGCGGCTCCACTTGACATTGTATCTACACTTAATAATGCTCAAAGGCTACGCCCACTGAGAAAAAATGATTAACTTTGCATGTTGGTAAAGGTTGCACACACAATATTTTAAATTCTGTTAACGTTATAGTGTATGCAATGGGGAAAAAGCGAATCCAGAATTGGCACGTCTGGTCTGTCAGGCTTGTCTGAAACCAAATCAACCACATAGATGCACAAAGCATTAAAAAGAATATTCGATGTGCTTTTCGCGCTGCTTGCAATAGTGGCGCTTGCTCCTGTGTGGATTGTCGTTGCCATCTGGATTGCAGTGACCTCGCCCGGAGGGGTGTTTTTCCGTCAGAAACGGACCGGCTACAACGGCGAAGATTTCGACCTTCTGAAATTCCGCTCGATGTATGTCAACAACGAAGCCGACACCCTGCAGGCATCGGCCGACGACCCCCGGATCACCCCTATCGGGAAATTCCTGCGCCGGTCGTCGCTCGACGAGCTGCCGCAGCTATGGAACGTGGTGCGCGGAGACATGTCGATTATCGGCCCGCGCCCCCACATGGTGGCCCACACCGAATACTACACCCCCCTTGTCAAAGACTACATGCGCCGCCACGAGATGCGCCCAGGCCTGACAGGCTATGCCCAGGTAAACGGTCTGCGCGGAGCAACACCCGATGTCAACGACATGCGCCGCCGCGTGGAGGCCGACATCTACTATATCGACCACTACTCGTTGTGGCTCGACCTTAAAATCTTTTTCCTCACAATCTGGAAAATGCTCACCCTCAACCTGTGAGCCGTAACAATAGAAGAAACCTGACAGCGAAAATGAAAGCATGTTTCATGGGATTGGGCTATATCGGACTGCCCACCGCCATTATAGCCGCCAAGAAAGGCGGAATCGATGTGATTGGTGTCGACATAAACCCTAAAGTCGTCGACATGACCAACCATGGCAAACTCCATATCGTGGAACCCGGAATCGGAGACATGCTGAGCGAGGTTATTGAAAGCGGGAAACTGAGAGCATCAACCGCTCCGGAGGTGTCAGATGCATATTTCATAGTGGTGCCGACCCCGTTCAAAGGTGACCATGTGCCCGACATATCCTATGTTGAATCAGCCACCCGCAGCGTCATACCACTGCTGAAAGAGGGCGACCTGTTCGTAATCGAATCCACATCGCCTGTCGGGACAACAGAACTGATGTCGGAACTGATTTTCAGACTACGCCCCGAACTGGAAGGTAAAATCCAGATAGCCTACTGCCCCGAGCGGGTTCTTCCCGGAAACGTAATCTACGAACTGGTGCATAACGACCGCGTAATCGGCGGAATCGACGAGGCATCGACCGACAAAGCCATCGATTTCTATTCGCGATTCGTTAAAGGGCAACTACACCGCACCAACTCACGCACCGCAGAGATGTGCAAGCTCACCGAAAATTCATCGCGCGACGTGCAGATTGCCTTCGCCAATGAACTTTCGATGATTTGCGACAAAGCCGACATCAACGTGTGGGAGCTGATAAAATTGGCCAACAAACACCCGCGTGTCAATATCCTGCAGCCGGGATGCGGCGTAGGGGGGCATTGCATCGCAGTAGACCCATATTTCATCACGGCGCGTTTCCCCGACGAGGCTAAAATAATAGCCACCGCCCGGGACATCAACAACTATAAGGCCCAATGGGCGACAGAACGGGTGAAAAACGCCATGCTCCGTTTCGAACTCGACAAAAAGCGCAAACCGGTGGTGGCCATGATGGGGCTTGCATTCAAACCCGACATCGACGACCTACGCGAAAGCCCGGCCAAACGGATAACAATGAATGTGATGCAATCGGGCAACAATGCCGACATACTCGTTGTAGAGCCTAATATCAGCGAACACAACGTTTTCAAACTCACCGACTACCGCGAAGCCTACGAGCGGGCCGACATCGTTGTGTTCCTCACAGGCCACACACCATTCAAAAAACTCCCCTGGACCGATGACAAAGTCATCATCGATTTTTGCGGCATTCTCCAGAAATAACCGGCAGAGATGGAGACAGTCAGCATTTGTGGCATAAAAGTGCATCCGTTCAGTTCACGCAACGAACTGATTGACTTCGCCTTTTCCCGAAAAGGAATTCTCGTGGCGGTGAATGCCGAGAAATCTATCAATGCAACCGACAGGCTTCGTTGCATAATCAACGATAACATCGGCTATTGCGACGGAGCCGGAGCAGTGAAAGGCGCACAACGCAAAGGCGCACACAACGCAATCAGGATTCCGGGGTGCGAACTATGGCTCGACATCATAGACCGTTTTTCACCGCAAGGCAAAAGTTTCTATTTCATAGGTTCCAGGCAGGAGGTTGTTGAAGGTGTGGTCGGGCATCTGCGTCAGATTCATCCTGAAATAAACATCGCAGGCTTCCGCAACGGCTTCATCTGCCACGACAAAGAAAAAGAGGCGCTTCTGGACGACATCACCCTCAAGCGCCCCGACATTGTTTTCGTGGCCATGGGTTCTCCCAAACAGGAATATCTCATGCATGAAATGCTCAGCCGCCACAAAGCCCTATACCAAGGGCTGGGAGGATCATTCGACCTGCTTATGGGCAACTTCAAACGTGCCCCACGGATGGTGCAACGGATGGGAGGAGAATGGCTGTGGCGGTTCGTGGCCCAGCCTACACGCATAAAACGCATAACCCCATATCTGAAATTCGCCTTCCGGCTCTATACAGGCCGCGTCTGAGCCGCAAGCGATCCGGCTTCTTTACCCAGCAAGACCGGAATTTGGCAAACATAACACCTCAAGCGCAATGAAAAAAATAATGCTTGTGTTCGGCACCAGGCCCGAAGCCATCAAAATGGCGCCCGTAGTCAAGGAACTGCAACGGCGCAGCGACAGCTTCAACACCATAGTAACCGTAACCGGGCAACACCGGCAGATGCTCGACCAGGTTCTTGACATATTCGGCATCACACCCGATTTCGACCTCGACATAATGAAGCAGGGTCAAGACCTGACCGACGTAACAGTGCGTGTGCTCGAGGGGATGCGCCGCGTGCTTGCCGAAGCACAGCCCGACACAGTGCTCGTGCATGGAGACACATCCACCTCAACAGCTGCCGCACTCGCAGCATTCTATGCCCGCATACCGGTGGGACACGTCGAGGCCGGACTGCGCACTGGTAACATCTACTCCCCCTGGCCTGAGGAAATGAACCGGTTGCTGACCGGGCGCCTCGCCACCTGGCATTTCTCCCCCACACCATTGTCACGGGAAAACCTGCTTAAAGAAAATGTGGCGCCGGAAAACATAACCGTCACCGGCAACACCGTAATCGACGCCCTCTACAGCGTTGTAGAAAAAATCAACCATACCCCACAATTGCAGCAACATCTCACACACAGGCTTTTGGAAGCGGGCTATGACATTGCCCGTCTTGAAGGGGGCAACCGGCGACTGGTGCTCATCACAGGCCACCGCCGCGAGAACTTCGGCAACGGATTCATATCGATGTGCAAGGCCATAAAAGCATTGGCAGAACAATTCGGAGATGTTGATTTTGTCTACCCGATGCACCTCAACCCCAACGTGCGCCGTCCGATCCGCGAAGTCTTCGGAGAGAGCCTCGGAAATTATCACAACCTTTTCTTCATAGAACCGCTTGAATATCTCAGCTTTGTCCACCTTATGGAGAAATCATCTATCGTACTGACTGACAGCGGAGGAATCCAAGAGGAAGCGCCGGGATTGGGGAAACCGGTGCTGGTAATGCGCGACACTACCGAGCGCCCCGAAGCCCTAACCGCCGGGACAGTCGAACTCGTCGGCACGGATTTCGACCGCATAACATCGTCTGTGACGCGTCTGCTCACCGACAACCAAGCCTACATGGCCATGAGCCGGGCTAACAACCCCTATGGCGACGGACTTGCCGCCCCCCGCATAGCCGATTTCCTGCTTCAGCGGTAGGCGCTGAGAAACTCCCGCAGGTCGGGATCGGCATCAAGGCTTGAGTGGCCTATGAGCGCCCCCTGCTCACGGGCTACATGGAGGCCGATGGCACGGGTCATCAGAATATCGTCGTGATAACCGGCGCGCGCCCCGTAGCTTCCGTTTGCCCTGCGCTGGTAGACCATCAGCTCATCGCAGGCCGATTCATCACGCTCGGCATATGCCCCGTCGCGCACAGCCCCAACCAGTTCAGTGATAATCATCTGCTTTGTGGCGCGGTTTGTGTGGAACCCCGGACGGGGCGCCCCGCCCTCGGGCGACTGGCGGTAATACAGGTCGGGGTAATGCTCATAGAGTTCATGCAGGATATATGCCCCCTGGTCGGGCACCTCCACCCCGTAGCGGTCATCGCTCTCAAGGGTGTTGCTCTCAAACACCAGCAGGGCATTGTTGTAATGGCGGGCTATCGCAGCCGCTTTCCATGTCAGCAGGTCGTGGTCGATATGGCCGCGCCACTGCGCCACCACACGCGGCTCCGTTGCCGTCAGCACCGCCACCACGCTCCAGTCGGCCCTCACCGAGCGGCCTCCCACATCAACGGCGGCCACATAGCGCTGCCCCTCGCGCGGGTGCTCCCACACCTTCAGTCCGCCCGTAGAATCAGGCGAAAAACGCAGGGCGCGCAGTGCCGCAGGCCCTGTCAGCACTCCCGAAGCCGACGCAACCTCACCCACAGCCAGAGGGTCGGCACACCCCGTCCGCAGCCGCTCAACGGCTGTCGAATCAAACACATTGGTGCCGGTGTTGGTAAACGCCTCCTGGGGGGTGGTGGGATATTCGGCCATCATCTGGTAGTGCGACGGATATTCGCGCCGCTTCATATGATACCAGTTTATGCGCTCAAGCGTAAGCCCCTGCTCCCACAGCCCCCGTTCATATGCATCCATCTCATTCCACAGCGCACCGGCGTCGGCCACCTCGGTGCGGTAGATTTCAATCTCATACCAGGGCACGAACACGGTCAGTTTGTCGCTTTCTCCACGTTCCGAGCGAAGCCATTCGGTGTGGAAATAGTTGCCGACACCGTTGGCCGTTGATTCAAGCACAATCAACGTCATCGGAGTCAGGGCTATCGCCCCGCAGATGGCACGGATGAAATCAGTTGGCGAGCTCTTGGGCGTGTCTTTCCAGAACGCCACCTCCGACAGGTGCGCCATGGCATAGTCAGCTCCCCGGATGGAATCCTGACGCTCGCTCGAACCCAGGGTGATGCGGCAACTGCGCTCTGAAATCTCGCGGATGAGGTCTTGCCCCTGATAGCGGTTGAGACGGGGAGGACGCTCCCCCTCCCAGTATTCTTCAGGATAACTGCGAAGCATCTCGTCGTACATGCCGCGTATGGCAGCGGCCGTCTTCCCCACCTGGGCGCACACCAGCGAATGCCAGTTTGTCAGCTGAGTGCACTGTATCCAGGCCATATACATCTGCACCAACGTGCTTCCACCCCATTGGCGCGCCTTAAGCATGATGATGCGGATAGGTCGCCCGGCCTTACGCTCCCGCTCCATCAGCCCCACAACCCGGCGCTGGGGCGCATTGAGCCGGAAAGGCACCATCGCGGCACTCATCTTATCCTTGATTTTCACGCATGTCACCGCCCAGAACTCGAAATCATAACGGCAGCGCAGTCTCACCCACGAAGCCCTTGAGCGCACACGCTTGAATTCGGCATCACGTGTCATCTCAACAGGCACATACTCCACTCTCCCAAACGTCACCACCTTAGGCTCAACGGCAACCCGCTCTCCGGTGCATCCCAACCCCATTTCGGGGTCATATTCCAGAGCCTCCCCTCTTTTCCGCCTCTCATTCTCCCTCAGAATCTCCCTTATGCGCTCCTCCATCTTTTTTAGCGCAAAGTTACCCCCGCACACCGTTCCTCACCCACCTTAAAAATCGGAAAAAGGCGTAAGTCATACGTATCATAAAAGCCGTCTAAGCCCTAAGATATTCTCTATGAGAGTGTTTGAATTTAACACATTAATATTAAATGAGGGTGTAATGAATCATTTCAAACACTCTCTAAAACCGGCGACTTAAGACTTGCAATTTACGACTTTCCCCAATAATCATTCCGCATCTTGATGGCGAAGACGATTGCAGAGGAAGTGGCTGTGAGGATGTTAGTTATTACCAACGGCCAGTTGACCGGATCACTCAGCAGTCCCTGCACAATGAAAAACACCGCTCCAAGACCCATCAGCAGAAAAGTAGGCAGAGCAATCCCGTCGGTGTCGCGGGTACGTATCGTATAGACCGCCTGTGGCATATAACCGCAGACCATACATGCCGCCGCCAGATACCCGAAAACATTAAACCAATCCATATCCATCATTTATTTTCGTTTTGCTTTCGATACCCAGGCCGAAAAGGGCGTAATCGTAGAGAACCGGATCGTCGGGACGGAGGGTGCGGAGCACGGCGGTCAGCTCCTCTACGGAGCGGCGGTCGTCGGCGCGGCGCACCAGCAGCCCCAGATCGCGGGCGGTGTTGCCCACATGCACGTCGAGCGGGATGAACAGCTGCGCCGGACGCAAAAGTCCGCGCCAAACACCCATGTCAACAATGCCGTCGTCGCGCACAAGCCAGCGCAGAGCCATATTAACCCGTTTCAATGCCGTGGTCTTCAGGTTCTGCGGCAGACAACGGGAATCGCCCACACCTCCGTTGGCCTCTTTCAGCTCACGGTTAAGCCCTTCGACCAGACGCCACGACGGGGCTTCGCTATGCTGCACCCCCTCGGAGCGTGCAAACTCCATCAGAGAACCGTGGCGCCGGTAGATGCGGTTGAGCCCCCGCAGATAATGGCGCAGGTCACGGGCGAAAAACGTGCGGTGGATATTGCAGTCGGGCAGTTCCTCATACCCCTCGTCCATGACATAGGCATAAGGGCTATGATCCATCAGCCGCAGCATCTTCTCGCAGTCGGCACATATCATCTTACGGTTGCCCCAGGCTATGGTCGCCGACAGCAGGGAGGCGATCTCTATATCCTGAAGCCGCTCGAAGCGCCGGGGGAACTGCACCGGGTCGGCGCCGATAAACTCAGGGGAGTTTATACGGCGCGCGGCCTCATCAAGCAGTTCACGGATATCCGCCGAGAACCTTTCAGGAGCTGCCCCGTTCATTTCACCGCTGCTCATTGCTTGCGACGTGAACGTGTGAGCCTCAGCACCTGGGCAGTGCGCGGCGGCAGATAAAGTTTAAGCCATTCCTTACCGATAGGCTCATAAAGGGCATCATACTGGGTGAGATGCTCAACCTTTTCGTCAATATTGCCGAACCCGCCGAAAGCTGGATTATCGCTCGACAGCACCATCTTGTATTTCCCCACTGGAGCCAGCACACCGTAGTCGCTATATGACTTGTCGGGAGAGAAATTGAACACAAACACCAGATTGCCGCGACGGAAAGCCAGCACCTGGTCGCCATCATGCTCCCACAACTTCTCGATACCGAGCGCCTGGTAGTTGTTGACACTGCTGATAAGCTCCACCATCGCATTGTCGAAAGCGTTGAGGAACTTATACTGGAGATCCTCGCGGTCAACCAGATCCCACTGGCGCCGGGCATATTTATAGCTCCACCCGTTGCCTTCGCGCGGGAAGTCAATCCACTCAGGATGCCCCCACTCGTTGCCCATGAAATTGAGATACCCCCCGTTGATGGTTGCCAGAGTCACCAAACGTATCATCTTGTGGAGGGCTATGCCGCGTGTAACGGCCATGTTGGTGTCGCCCACCATCATGTGCCAATACATCTCCTTGTCAATCAGACGGAAAATCACCGTCTTGTCGCCAACGAGAGCCTGGTCATGGCTCTCGACATATGATATTGTCTTTTCGTCGCTGCGTCGGTTGGTCAGTTCCCAGAAAATCGACGTCGGATGCCAGTCTTCATCTTTTTTCTCTTTCAGCGTCTTGATCCAGTAGTCCGGGATGCCCATGGCCATACGGTAGTCGAAACCTATGCCGCCGTCCTGGAACTTCAGAGCCAGCCCCGGCATTCCGCTCATCTCCTCGGCAATGGTTATGGCATGGGGGTTGATTTCATGTATCAGCTTGTTGGCCAAAGTCAGATAGGTCAGGGCATTGGTGTCCTGGTTGCCGTCGTAATAGTCGCCGTAGCCTCCGAAAGCTTTTCCAAGGCCATGGTCATAATAGAGCATCGATGTCACTCCGTCGAAACGGAAACCGTCGAAACGGTATTCTTCAAGCCAGTATTTACAGTTCGACAGCAGGAAATGGAGCACTTCGTTTTTGCCGTAGTCGAAGCAGAGCGAATCCCATGCCGGATGTTCGCGGCGGTGATCGCCATAGAAATAAAGGTTGCCGGTGCCGTCGAGACGTCCGAGCCCCTCGTTTTCATTTTTGACCGCATGGGAATGCACGATATCCATAATCACCGCGATACCAAGCTCATGTGCGCGGTCGATTAAGCTCTTGAGTTCTTCAGGAGTTCCGAAACGCGACGATGCCGCAAAGAAATTCGACACATGATAGCCGAATGACCCGTAATAGGGATGCTCCTGGATGGCCATGATCTGGATGGCATTATATCCGTCGGCGGCGATGCGGGGCAGGATATTGTCGCGGAACTCGATATAGGTGCCGACACCCTCACGCTCCTGAGCCATGCCGATATGGCACTCATAAATCAGCAACGGGCGTGTGTCAGGCACAAAATGGTCGACCGTCCAGTGGAACGGCGCACTTTCCCATACCTGGGCCGAGAAAATATGGGTGTTCTCATCCTGCACAACGCGGGTGGCATAGGCAGGAATCCTCAGCCCCTGGCCGCCGGGCCAGTGCACGCTCATCTTGTAGAGCTGCCCATGGCGTATGCGGTCTAACGGCACGTGGATTTCCCACACCCCGTTGTCGAGCTTTTTCAGCGAAAATTCTGATTTCTCTTCCCACCCAGAGAAATCTCCCACCAGGAAAATCTGCGTAGCATTAGGCGCCCATTCGCGGAACACCCACCAGTCGCCCTGGCGGTGCAGCCCGAAATACTGGTGTGCGTTGGCGAAATCCTTCAGCGAATTGCAGTGTGTTGTCAGTTCAGCCTCTTTCCTCACAACATCCTCATGCCGCCCCTCGATGGCATCGGCATACGGCTCCAGCCAAGGGTCGTTGCGGTAGATGGCCAGTTTCTTTGCTTTTTTCACAGTCTTTTTAGCAGACATGGCTGCCGTCTTTTCAACAGACTTTTTCTCAGCCTTTTTCATAGTGGTATCGTTAATTGTTTGTTTTATCCAATAGTTCGTAAGCAGCCGCAAACGGGCTCAGTCGGTTCGACAGCACCAAGCGCTCGCATGTGGCGATACGGGCGGCGCGGTCAGGGTCGTCATAAAACCTCCGCCGCAGTTCGGCATCGATGGTCTCATACATCCAGTAGCGTGCCTGTTCATGCCGCCGTTTCTCAAAATAACCGTTCTCTTTTACAAAGGCAAAATAGCGGTCGATCATATCCCACACTTCCGCTATACCTATCTCGAAATAGCCCGAATAGCAAAGCACTTCAGGAGTCCACCCCGAAGGGGGTGTGGGGAACAGATGCAATGCCGAGCGGAACTGCGCCTGCGCCAGGCGTGCACGGTCGATATTGTCGCCGTCGGCTTTGTTGATGACAATCCCGTCGGCCATCTCCATGATGCCACGCTTGATACCCTGCAGTTCGTCGCCCGTACCCGCAAGCTGTATGAGCAGAAAGAAATCTACCATAGAATGCACGGCGGTCTCGCTCTGCCCCACGCCGACAGTCTCCACGAATATATTGTCGTAGCCGGCAGCCTCACAGAGAATTATAGTCTCGCGGGTTTTACGCGCCACACCTCCCAGCGACCCGGCAGATGGGGAAGGCCGGATAAAAGCTGAAGGATGCAGCGACAGCTTCTCCATACGGGTCTTGTCGCCGAGGATGCTACCCTTCGACCGCTCCGACGACGGGTCGATGGCAAGCACGGCCAGCTTACCCCCGTTTTTCAGCACATGCAGCCCGAAAACATCGATAGAGGTCGACTTGCCCGCTCCAGGCACACCGGTGATTCCGATGCGGCGGCTGTTGCCCGAATGGGGCAGGCATTTCTCAATCACCTCATGGGCGATAGCCTGATGGGCCGGAGCCACACTCTCAACCAACGTCACAGCCTTGGCCAACCGGGTCACGTCACCCTTGAGAATCCCCTCGACCAGATCGGCCGCATTCGGCAGCGCCTGCCGTTTACGCGGTTTCAGGTAGGGGTTGACAATCGGAGGCTTGCTGACCCCCGCATTAACATTCAGCCCCGCGAACTGCGGGTCATTCTCAGGATGCGCCATGGCACACATATCTTTTGTCTCTTCCATATTCCTCTCTGTTTATAAGTCTTATAGGTCTTATAAGTCTTATGCCGTCAACTAATGGGCTTCAAGCCAGTTGGCTCCCACACCGGCTGCCACCTCCAGCGGCACACTCCCACGGAAAGCCTCCTCCATCAACCTGACCGCCAGCTCCTGCACCACAGGCAGCTCCCCGGCCACAACATTGAACACCAGCTCATCGTGGACCTGGATAATCATCGTCGATTTCAGCTGCCTGAGCTTCATCTCCTGATGAATCCTTATCATCGCAATCTTGATTATGTCGGCTGCCGACCCCTGCAACGGGGCATTGACCGAGTTGCGCTCGGCGAAACTCCTGACGGTGGCATTGCGCGAGTTGATGTCGGGCAGGAAACGTTTCCGACCCATTATGGTAGACACATACCCCTGCTTGCGCGCCCGCTCAACAGATTCCTCGATAAACTGGCGTATGTGGGGATAAGTGTTGAAATAGCCCTCGATAAGCTCCTTTGCCTCCGCCCTCGGAATCGACAGCCTTTCTGCCAGACCGAAGGCCGAAATGCCGTAGACAGTGCCGAAATTGGCAGTCTTAGCCTTGCGCCGCTGGTCGTCGGTCACATCAGCGAAAGGCACATGGTAGATTTTCGCCGCCGTGGCGCGGTGGATGTCGAGACCTTCGCGGAACGCTTCGGTCAGTTCCGGGTCATCGCTGAGCGCCGCAAGCAACCGGAGTTCGATCTGAGAATAATCAGCCGACAGAATCACACACCCCTCGTCGGCAATGAAAGCCCGGCGCACTTCCCGGCCGGCAGCCGTGCGGATAGGGATGTTCTGCAGGTTAGGATTGGCCGACGACAAGCGTCCTGTAGCCGTCACCGTCTGGTGGAAAGTGGTGTGCACCTTCCCTGTTGCCGGATTAACAAGCTCCGGCAACGCATTGACATAGGTCGACAGCAGTTTTTTCAAACCGCGGGCTTCAAGAATCAGCCCTACAAGCGGATGCGCGGCCCGGTGCTTCTCCAGAATCTCTTCGGTTGTGGAGAAGCCCCCTTTTTTTGTGCGTTTGGCTTTCGGGTCGAGTTTCAGCTTCCCGAACAGCACCTCGCCGACCTGCATCGGCGAACTGATATTGAATTTCTCACCGGCAAGTTCATAAGCCTCCTGCTCAATCACACGCAGTTTGTCAGTCAGCTCCACCGACTGCCGGTGGAGTTCGGCTGAATCAATCCTGACACCGGCCCACTCCATGTCGGCCAGCACACGCGCCATAGGCAGTTCAATCTCCTCAAACAGATTCAGCTGGCCGTTTTCCTCGAGCAACCGCCTGAGCGGCTCCACCAGACGCAATGTCATGTCGGCCTGCTCACACATAAGCGTCATGGCCTGACCCGGCGGCAGAGCCGAATAAGGCTTGCGCGGCTCTCCGCTATAATCAGCCATCCGGTAATGAAGCAGGTTCATGGCCATGCTGGCAAGAGACACATGCATCTCGGGCTGAAGCACATAGTGCGCCAGCGAAGTGTCGAAATAGCGGGTCTTAAGTTCGATATTCTCCCGTCTCAGCAGAATTATGTCGCGTTTTATGCCGTGGCTCACCAACATGGCATTTCCCGATGTGAACAACGGTTCAAGCTGTCTGAAAAGCGCTTCGCGCGCCTCCCCTTTCGGAGGAAGCTCGACATATGAACATCGCCCCTCGGCAGCGCAGACAGCGATACCCCTGAGTTGCGCGGTCATGGCCTCCTCTCCGGTGGCATAGAGAGCTATACCGGCCTTTTCCGAAGCCACCGCGTCACCAACCATTTTCCCAATTTCATCGGAACCTGTTATTTCCGAATATTCAACCCCCGATGTCTCCAACGACGGCACAGTCTCAGACACCGCAGCTTCCACACCGTCGATAAAATCGAAAAGCGACCTTGTGGCGCCATCCGGTTGCCGTGGCGCCGCTTTGCGCTGCTTCGCCTCCCGGGGAGCGCTCTTTTCCAGACGGCTCAGAAATGTCTTGAATTCAAGCCTGGTGAAAATATCCCGCAACCGGTCAACATTCTCCGGATTCCGGCGCAGGTTATCGAAATCCACCACCAGCGGCACATCGCGTTTTATCGTAGCCAGCTGTTTCGAGAATCTTATCTTATCGGCATTGTTCCTGATCTTCTCGCCCAACGCCCCCTTGACGGCAGATGCATTCTCAAGCAGATTCTCAACCGACCCGTACTCCTTTATCAGCTTGGCAGCCGTCTTCGGGCCTACGCCGGGGCAGCCGGGGATATTGTCGATGGAGTCGCCTTCCAAAGCCAGCAGGTCTATGACCTGTGATGGGGTGTCGATGTCATATTTCTCGCATACCTCTTTGACACCCCTGATTTCAAACCCCTCGCCACGCAAAGACGGACGATACATCAGCACACAATCCGACACAAGCTGGCCGTAATCCTTGTCAGGAGTCATCATATATGTAGTGAACCCCTGCCTGGCAGCCTGCAGCGACAATGTGCCGATCACATCGTCGGCCTCATATCCGGCAACTTCAAACACCGGTATGTTATAAGCCTCGACAATCTCCTTGATGACAGGCACCGACAGCGATATGTCTTCAGGCTGGGCCTCACGGTTAGCCTTGTACCCCTCATACATCTCATGGCGGAAAGTAGGCCCGTGGGGATCGAAACAAACGGCTATATGCGTCGGGTTCTCTTTTTTCAGCACCTCCTGGAGCGTGTTGCAGAACCCGAACACAGCCGAAGTATTGAACCCGTCGGAGGTAATCCTCGGAGAACGTATAAGGGCATAATACGCCCTGTAAATCAACGCATAGGCGTCGAGCAGGAAAAGTTTTTTATCATCCATCTGTTATGCATCCCCAACCCCGTTGCAAACATCCTTTAATTTCACAAAGTTAACGAATCTCCCCTAATTAACAATTATCCGCCCCCAAAAGTCAGAAAAAACATATGGCAGCCAATCCCGTTTTTTTGCTACCTTTGCCATCAAAAACCGCTGGGGCAAACATGTTGCCCCGCCGCCGCGTTATAACACCAACATACACAACCATGTCACAGTTTGAAAGCCAACCGCTCATAGGTCTCACACTCGAAGGGCTACGCAAAGTGGCGGCCGAGTGCGGTATGCCCCCATTCAGCGCCAAACAGATGGCTCAATGGCTCTACGTTAAAAGGATAACGGAAATCGACGCTATGACCGACCTGTCGAAACGCGCCCGCGCAAAACTGGCCGAGCACGGCTTCACCGTTGGCCGCCAACAGCCACTAACCGCAGCAGAAAGCTCCGACGGAACAGTGAAATATCTTTTTGAAGGGGTTGGAGGCCGCGACATCGAAAGCGTCTACATCCCCGACCGCGACCGCGCAACACTGTGCGTGTCATCGCAGGCCGGGTGCCGCATGAACTGTTCGTTCTGCATGACCGGCCGCCAGGGGTTCCATGGCTCACTGACCGCAGCCGGCATAATGAACCAGATTCTGTCTGTTCCCGGCAGCGAATCGCTCACAAACCTGGTGTTCATGGGCATGGGCGAACCTCTCGACAACCTGCCCCCGGTGCTCGAAGCCATAGAGATTATCACCTCAAAATGGGGCATGGCCTGGAGTCCGAAACGCATAACCGTAAGCACCATAGGCAAGCTGCGCGAATTACGCACCCTGCTCGACACCACAAAGGTGCATATCGCCATATCAATCCATTCACCCTACCCCACAGAGCGCCTCGCCCTGATGCCGGTCGAAAAAGCCTTCCCGATAAAAGACGTCATATCGCTGCTCCGGCAATACGATTTCTCCCACCAGAGAAGGCTGTCGTTTGAATACATCATGTTCAAAGGGCTAAACGACGACCGCCGGCACTGCCTCGAGCTGGCGCATATGCTCAAAGGGCTCGACTGCCGCGTAAATCTAATCCGCTTCCATGCCATCCCGGATTCCGACCTGGCCGCCCCGTCAACTGAAGTGATGGAGCGGTTCCGCGACACGCTTAACGCCCAAGGCATCACAGCCACCATACGAGCATCGCGAGGTGAAGACATAATGGCCGCCTGCGGAATGCTCGCAGGCAAAAACCGCACAATATAACCAGACAACATTCCGAATATGAAGACGAATATGAAGAAACTGCCATTCATAATCTCTGCCGCACTCTTATCAGCTGCATCCCTCACCCTCAACGCGGCCAAACCACAGGCCGCCAGTGAACCTGCGATCGAATTTGCCCAGACTTCGCACGATTTCGGCACAATAGCCGAAAAGGGGGGGCCGGTCAAACATGAATTCATTTTCACAAACACCGGCGACGCGCCTCTGATGGTTCTGACCGCTTCGGCCTCATGCGGATGCACACGGCCCGAATACCCCAAAAAACCTATCGCCCCGGGCAAGTCGGGTAAAATCAAAGTCACCTACCTGCCCGAGGGGCGGCCGGGTGAATTCACCAAAACCGTAACCGTCAAGACCAACGCCAAAGCTAAAAACCAAAAAAAGGTAACTCTTAAAATCAAAGGTTTCGTTAATCCGGCAAAATGAAAACAACCCGCTTAATCACCATATCGGTTCTATCGGCTATGGCGCTATCTGCCGCAGCCAAAGTGGAATGGCTGAAGACCACCCACGATTTCGGCGCCTTCAAGGAAGACGACGGCAAAGTGACATGTGAATTCCGGTTCATAAACCGCGGACAGGAAGCCGTGACCGTAAGGGCGGCGCGGGCCTCATGCGGCTGCACCACCCCTTCGTTCACAAAAACCCCCATAGAGCCTGGCGACACCGGGCTGGTGACCGTGGTTTTCAATCCGACCGGGCGGCCCGGCCGGTTCTCGAAGACCGTCACCATGGATATCGCCGGAGCAGGGGCGGGGCCGCGGCAGTCATTGGTAATCAAAGGTGTGGTTATCGGCTCCTCCAACACCCTCCGCTCCCGCTATCCCATTGAAGCCGGCGCAATGAAACTACGCACAACCGCAGTGCCCTTCGGCACCGTCATGAAAGGGAAAGCGAAATCGGCATTCGTCGAAGTCTACAACTCCTCATCATCCCCGATAGTGCCCCGTTGGGAAAACACCCCGGCCTACATGCGTGTGGCAGCCTCATCCGACACCATACCGCCGGGAGAACAGGCTGTCTACTCCCTGGTGCTGACACCCACAGAAACCGCCCTCTACGGCATTCTGACCGACTCTCTCACCCTGACCGACGGCAACAGCCATGCGAAAATCGACATAACCGCCATCCTTGAAGAAGACTTTTCGCAACTCACACCGGGCCAGCGGCAGAAAGCCCCGCAGATCAGCATCAGCGACAGCCGCGTTGACTTCGGCCAGTTCCCGGCCGATAGCGCACCGATAACCCGGTCTTTCGCAATCGACAACACCGGCAAAAGCGACCTTATCCTGCGCCGTGTCTACACAATCGACCCCGGAGTGACACTCGAGCCATCGGCAACGAAAATCAAAAAAGGGAAATCAGCAATCGTAAAAGTCACTGTAGACCCATCACAGCTCCCCGCTCCGTTGCTAAATGCCCGCATACAGGTCATTGCCAACGACCCGGAAAACCCCATTACTATCATCCGCGCCGTAGGTGTGCCTGTAGAGTAAACGCCCCACGCCATGGCAAAAGACCTGCTTAACCGCTACATCTGGATCATCGACACCATCCGCCGCTACGGACGCATCTCGCGCCGGCAGCTCGACGAATGCTGGCGCCGATCCCCCTACGGCAACGGTGAGCTCTCCATCCCGCGCCGAACATTCTTCAACTACCGCCACGCCATCGAAGAGCTGTTTTCACTGTCGATAGAGTGCGATCCGTCGACCTATGAATACTACATTGTCGAACCCGAAAAAGGGAACATCACCGAATGGCTGTTAAACTCATCGGCAACCAGCAGCGTGTTGCAGGGATCACGCGACGTGGCCGGTAAAATACTCCTTGAAGATGTGCCCTCGGCACGCGAATTCCTCGCACCCATAATCGACGCCCTCAGGCTCAACCACCAGGTATCATTCGATTACCATCCCTACACAAGGTCGCAGCCTACCCGCGGAGTGGTCATCGAGCCTTATTTCCTGCGCATACACAGGCAGCTGTGGTATGTCACAGGCCGCAACACCGCCGACAGCAAAACAAAGACATATTCACTCGACCGAATGTCGGCACTGACCATATTGCCCGACACATTCACCCCCCCGCCTGATACCGACCCCGCCAGCTACTTCCGCGACTCATTCGGGGTAATGGTCACCCAGGCACAGCCTAAAACCGTCAAGATAAAAGTGGAATCGCGCCAGGCAAAATACTTCCGGGCACTCCCGCTCCACCCCTCACAGGAAGAGATGGTCAACGACAAATATTCAATATTCACATACCGTTTGCGCATCACCCCCGACTTCGTGTCGGAACTTCTCAGCTTCGGGCCGCGTGTCACTGTGCTGGCACCGCCCGAACTGAAAACCATGCTGATAGCCGACCTCCGCGCAGCTCTCGACAGTTACACATCATCGTAACCGTCTCTCACCAAATCAGTCCGGCATCCGAAGCGCCTTTGCAACACAAGAATCACCAGCTTAAATTCTTTTTTTCATACACACCATATTTTAATCTGAAAATAAGGTTATTCTCAGAAAAAGGCTTATCTTTGCCCCCGGGGGATAACTTCGTCCCATTAATTCGCAACCAATCTATATTCCGTATATATTCATTATCATGAACAACATGGAAAACTCTGCTCCGGCCAGGGTGCGCTCACTCGAAAAAGTGGCAGTGCGCTTCTCAGGTGATTCAGGCGATGGAATGCAGCTCGCCGGCAACATCTTCACAAACGTGTCTGCCGGTCTCGGCAACTCCGTGTCAACCTTCCCCGACTATCCGGCCGAAATCCGGGCTCCGCAAGGTTCTCTTGGCGGCGTCAGCGGCTTTCAGGTAAGTGTCGGATCGCATGTCCACACTCCCGGCGACCAATGCGACGTGCTGGTGGCAATGAATCCCGCCGCCCTCAAACAAGGCTACAAGTTCTTGAAACAGGGTGGAGTCATAATCATTGACAGCGACTCGTTCAAGGAAGACGGCTTCAAAAAAGCCAAGTTCCTCACCGACGACCCTATAAAAGAACTCGGCATAACCGCGCAAGTTGTTGAAGTGCCGGTGACAACCCTCACAAAAGCAGCCCTCGAAGGCACAGGCATGGATAACAAAGCCATGCTGAAATGCCGCAACATATTCGTGCTCGGTCTGCTTTGCTGGCTCTTCGACCGCCCCGAGGAAAGCGCCCGGAAAATGCTCCGTGAGAAATTCGCCAAAAAGCCCGCAGTGTTCGAGGCCAACTCAAGCGTGTTGCGCGCCGGCTACGACTACGGCCATAACATCCACGCATCAGTGTCGACATTCCGCATCGATACCGACGAAATCCGACCGGGCGTTTACACCGATATCAAAGGAAACGAGGCAACAGCATGGGGCCTGATAATGGCATCCGAGAAATCCGGACGCCCGCTCTTCCTCGGGAGCTATCCCATAACTCCGGCAACCGACATACTCCATGAGCTTGCAAAACGCAAAGACCTCGGTGTCAAAGCCTGTCAGATGGAAGACGAAATCGCCGGCGTATGCTCCGCAATAGGCGCGTCCTTCTCAGGATCGCTCGGCGTGACATCGACCTCAGGCCCCGGACTCGCCCTCAAAGGGGAAGCAATCGGACTGGCAGTGATGGCCGAACTGCCCCTGGTCGTAATCGACGTGCAGCGCGGAGGCCCGTCGACCGGCCTCCCAACGAAAACCGAACAGACCGACCTCAACCAGGCCCTCTACGGCCGCAACGGCGAATCGCCGCTGGTTGTCGTGGCCCCGACATCGCCGACCAACTGCTTCGACATGGCTTTCGAAGCATCGCGCATTGCAATAGAACACATGACCCCGGTCATACTCCTTTCCGACGCATTCATCGGCAACGGATCGTCAGCATGGCGCATCCCTGAAGCATCGGATTATCCAGAAATCCGCGTGCCATACGTGCCTGAGGATATCCGCGACAGCTGGAAAGCCTACACCCGCAACCCCGACACACTGGCCCGCTACTGGGCAATCCCCGGCCGGGATGCCCTTCCACACCGCATCGGCGGATTGGAGAAACATGTCGAGACAGGCGCCATAACAACCGACCCGGCCCATCATGCGAAAATGGTTGAAATCCGCCGCGAAAAAATCAACCGCGTGGCCGCCGACATACCCCTGCAGGAAGTGTTGTGCGACTCGCCCCAAGCAGAAACCCTCCTCATCGGATGGGGCGGCACTTTCGGCCACCTCTACACGGCCGCAGAAGAGCTCAACCGTGAAGGAATCCCTGTGGCTCTCGCCCAGTTCCGCTACATCAACCCGCTCCCGGCCAACACCGCCGAGCTCCTCAGCCGATACAAACGCATAATCGTGGCAGAGCTTAACACCGGCCAGTTTGCCGACTACCTGCAGGCCCGCTTCCCAAAAGCCGACATCCGGCGCATCAACAAAGTGGAAGGGCAGCCTTTCCTCGTGGCAGAAATAATCAACGGCGTAAAATCCCATCTTTCCTAACACCAACCCACCATGACACCTCAAGATTTCAAGAGCGACCAGCCGGTGCGCTGGTGTGCCGGATGCGGCGACCATGCCGTGTTAAACTCACTCCATAAAGCGATGGCCACACTCGGTGTGCCTCCCGAAATGACAGCCGTGATTTCTGGCATCGGATGCTCATCGCGACTCCCCTACTACATGAACACCTTCGGGTTCCACACCATCCACGGGCGTGCAGCCGCCGTGGCAACCGGATTCAAAGTTGCCAACCCCGCCATGACCGTATGGCAGATTTCAGGCGACGGCGACGGCCTGGCAATCGGAGGCAACCACTTCATACATGCCGTGCGGCGCAACGTCGACATCAACATGCTGCTGCTCAACAACAAAATCTACGGCCTCACAAAAGGGCAGTATTCACCCACATCCGACCGTGGATTCATCTCGAAGTCATCGCCCTACGGCACTACTGAAGACCCCTTCATCCCGGCAGAACTCGTGTTCGGCGCACGCGGCAACTTCTTCGCACGCACAATCGACGTAGAACTCGCCACATCGCAGGAAGTGATGGTGGCCGCCGCCCGCCACAAAGGCGCATCGGTGGTCGAAATCCTCCAGAACTGCATGATTTTCAACAACGGCGTCCATAACTTCATAACCGACCGCGAGGTCCGCGCCGAACGCACGATACATCTGCGCCACGGCGAAAAAATGCTCTTCGGGAAAGACAACAACAAGGGTCTGGTGCGCGACGGATTCCTGGTGCGTGCCGTTGAAATAGGTAAAGACGGGTGGACTATCAACGACGTGCTCGTTCATGACGCCCACACCCCGTCGAACTTCCTCCACCAGCAGCTCGCCATGATGGACGGCCACGACCTGCCACTCGCCATCGGAGTAATCCGCGACGTCGAAGCACCGGCCTACGACGAAGAAGTAGCGCGCCAGACCGAAGAAGTTCGCGCCCGCAAAGGATTCACCGCCCTGCGCGACATGATTCTCGCCGGCGACACCTGGACGGTTTCTTAAACAACCTATCCGGATTATTTGTTAAGTAAAACAACAATGCAAACATCCGCTGAAAACGGATTCTGCAGATTGCATAACGTAGAGACGGGGTGTACCCCCGTCTCTACTGTAACCGGGGCATCCAGATGCCGAAAAGCCCACGGAAATACCCCCCTGCACTCAATCATATCTGAATTTACAACCTATGCTTAAAAACCTGCTGTTTGACCTCGGAGGCGTCATAGTCGACATCCGGCGGCAGAACTGCGTCAACGCGTTTCTTCAACTCGGGTTCTCCGACATAGAGGCATATCTCGGAGAATACGGCCAGAAAGGGCCTTTCCTGCTTCTTGAAGAGGGGAGGATTTCACCCGATGAGTTCCGCCGGGAGGTGCGCCGCCACATCCCCTCGCCGGTCTCCGACAGCCAGATTGACCGAGCATTCAACGCATTCATAACCGGCATATCGCGCGAGCGCCTGCAAGCCCTGCGCAATCTAAGAGCCAAAGGCCACCGCCTTTACGTCATCTCCAACACCAACCCCATAATGTGGCACGGACCCATCGACGAAGCATTCCGGCAGGAAGGTCTGACCATTTCAGACTATTTCGACGGCATTGTGACATCCTTCAACATCGGTGTATGCAAACCCGACCCCGCCATATTCCGTGCCGTCACAGACAAGTTCGGAATCATACCCTCTGAGACCATATTCCTCGACGACTCAGCCGAAAACTGCCGCATCGGCGCGGAGCTTGGATTCTCCCCGCTCCATGTCCCCGCAGAATCTTCATTCATGCCAATCCTCGAAAAAGCCGACTTATGAAACTGAAACTCCGCGCATTTCTGCCGCTACTGCTTCTGCTGCTGACCGCAATCACCGGCCATGCCACCGACAACTGGAAACCTGACATCCTCCGGCAGGGATATGAGATGCGTACAGTCGACCAAGGCCGGGACTATTCCGGCCCGGTAGTATCCACGATAATCCGGCGGCTCCTACCCGACACCGTCACCCGACCACTCGGAACCATCCTCTACATCCACGGATTCAACGACTACTTCTTCAATCCAGAACTGGGGCAACAGGCCAACCGCCACGGCTACGACTTCTACGCAGTCGACCTGCGGAAATACGGCCGTTCAATACGGCCGCGACAAGAACTCTTCCAATGCCGGTCTCTAACCGAATATTTCCCCGACATCGACTCTGCGCTCGTGGAAATCAGCCACGCACACAACGGCCCGACAATTCTGATGGGGCACTCCACCGGAGGCCTTATCACAGCCTTCTACATGGCACGGACACACAACCCGCAGGTTGATGCCCTGATTCTCAACTCCCCGTTTCTCGACTGGAACTTAGGCTGGAAAGAACATCTCGTGCCGATAATCTCATGGTGGGGGACCCTGTTCCCCGACACACCCGTCAGCCAGGGCAACTCAACAGCCTACTCCGAAAGTCTGCTTAAAGATGAGCACGGCGAATGGCAATTCCGAACCGACTGGAAACTCCCGGCATCGTCAGACGTAACCGCCGGATGGGTGCATGCCATCGACAGCGCCCAGAAAGCACTGCGCAACGGCAAAGCCCGAATCAACATCCCCATCCTGCTGATGTATTCGGCAGAATCAGTCTCAGGCCACGACTGGACAACCGCCCACAACCGCGCCGACGCAGTTCTCGACGTAAACGACATACGCCGCTACGGACTAATGCTCGGCCCCGACGTCACCTGCATCCGCGTAGTCGGCGGTCTCCACGACCTCTACCTCTCCAGCCCCCGCCTCCGCACACTCCTCTACGCCCGCACCTTCGCCTGGCTCGCCTCCCTCCCCATAAAGAGGTAAGAGACGTGCTACTCCCCGTCTCCGGCCATGTTAGAATAAATTTCAACGTATTAATCCACACGTCCCTTCCAAACACAACGATTGCCAGAATTATCCAAAAAAAGCTATCGGGGCTGAAAATCAAATGATCTTCAGCCCCGATATTCAGTACCCAGACCCGGGATCGAACCGGGATGGATTGCTCCACTGGTGTTTGAGACCAGCGCGTCTACCGATTCCGCCATCTGGGCATTTGCTGTGCAAAGGTAGGCATTCTTTCCCGTTTTTGCAACCTTTGAGCCACGACATTTCGTTTTTTTCTCTATTTTACCGTATCCTACAGGCTTCAATCACTATTTTTGCCTAATTTTGCAACGTTAATGAAAAAAGAGCGCTACATAAAGTTAGCAACATGGATAATGTTAGGCATTTTCGCATGGTTCTATTGCGGGAATACGCTCTTTTTGCACACCCACGTCGCTGAGGGGCACAAAATAGTCCACTCACACCCCTATCTCCCTTCCGACTCCCACAGCCATTCGTCGCAGGCGCTGCAATCGATTGCCGCTTTCAATGCCACGGCAGCATCAATGGATACCCCCTATCAGGCCGAAATGCCAAAGCCGGTATCAACAACAACATATATACAGGTTGTTCACACGAAGCTGCATGTAATCGCGCATATCCACACTGCTGGGGGACGTGCACCCCCGGTGGCCTGACTTGATTTTAGCACATACAATTCCATATCGGCACTGTTACCAGGCTGGTATGTGGAATCAGTCAGTGAAGCCCCAGAGGTTTCAAAATCCACCAAACAACAAATCATCATGCACAAATTCATATTGATGTCGGCGCTGTTGGCAGCGTCGTCACTTGCAGGTTGCCCCGCAAAGGCAGCCCCGACCGACGCGAACATAACCGGCCATGTCGTTGACAGCGAAACCGGCGAGCACATGCCATACTACACAATCCGCCTGCTCGGCACATCCATAGGCACACTCACCGACGCATCCGGCCACTATACCCTTCGCAACCTCAACCCGGGAAACTACACTATCGAAGCCCTCTGCACCGGCTACAAAACCATGCAGAAAGAGGTGGCCATTGAACATGGACGCACTCTCGAAATAAATTTCGATGTGACACCCGACGCCTTCATGCTCGAACAGGTGGTTGTCACCGGCAGCAAAAGCGAACAGAAACGCCGCAACAGCCCTGTGCTGGTCAGCGTGGTCAACAACAAGATTTTCGACCAGGTGAGCGCATGTTCTCTCGCCGACGGGCTGAATTTCCAGCCGGGAGTGAGGGTTGAGAACGACTGCCAGAACTGCGGTTTCACCCAGGTGCGCATCAACGGCCTCGACGGCCACTATTCGCAGATTCTGATGAATTCCCGCCCGGTTTTCTCGGCGTTAGCCGGAGTCTATGGTCTCGAACAGATTCCTGCAAACATGATTGACCGCGTGGAGGTCATGCGCGGGGGAGGGTCGGCCCTGTTCGGATCATCAGCCATCGGGGGTACGGTAAACATCATCACACGCGACCCGGTTGTGAACTATGCCGAAGTAAGCCACTCCCTCGCTTCGATAGGAATCTCCGGCTCTCTCGACAACAACACAACCCTCAACGCATCAGTGGTAAACGACAACAACCGCATAGGCCTCTTCGTCTATGGGCAGAACCGCTCACGCGACGGCTACGACCACAACGGCGACGGATTCACCGAAGTTGCACAACTCAAGACCCAGACCATGGGAGCCAGGGCTTTCCTACGCACTTCCGACAACACCAAGCTCACCGTAGAATATCATGGCACCCATGAATACCGCCGTGGAGGCGACCGTCTCGACCGCCCGGCCCACGATGCAATGATTGCAGAAGAGGTCGACCACAACATCCACGGAGGGGAAGCATCTTTCGACCTTTGGTCGAAAAGCCGTGCCGACCATCTTAACATCTTTGCCGCAGCCCAGAACACAAAAAGGAAAAGCTACTACGGCAGCGAAGAAGACCCCAACGCCTACGGGCGCACCCACGACCTCGTGGTGACATCCGGCGCACAATGGACCCATAACTTCAACCGCCTGTGGTTCATGCCGGCTGAGCTAATAGCCGGGGTGGAATACAACCACAACTACCTTCACGATGTGACCCTCGGCTACGACCACGACATCACCCAGCGTGTCAACATCTACAGCGGCTACCTGCAAAACGAATGGCGCAACGACAGATGGGGATTCCTCATCGGCGCCCGCATCGACAGCCATTCGATGATTGACAACCCGATCATCTCGCCGCGTGCCAATATCAGGTTCAACCCATCCGACAATATCAACTTCCGCTTATCATATTCAACCGGGTTCCGCTCTCCACAGGCCTACGACGAAGACTTCCATGTGGCTATCGTCGGCGGTGAACGCGTGGTGACCGTGCTGGCCAAAGGGCTGCGCCAGGAAAGCAGCAACAGCGTCAGCGCGTCAGTCGACCTCTACCACCGCTTCGGAAACGTGCAGACAAACCTGATGGTGGAAGGGTTCTTCACCGACCTGCGCGACGTTTTCGCCCTGCGCAAACTCGACCAGACTGATGCCGCCGGAAACACTGTGCTTGAGCGCTACAACGGTTCCGGAGCAACCGTGGGCGGCATAAATATCGAAGGGAAAGCAGTGTTTTCTACCCGGTGGCAGCTACAGGCAGGTCTGACATGGCAGCAAAGCCGCTACAAGCGCCCCGAACAATGGAGCGAAAACCCCGAGGTAGCACCTGTTCGGCAGATGTTCCGAACACCAGACCTTTATGGCTACCTCACCCTAAATTACGACATAACCCGCCATTTCAACGCATCCCTGTCGGGAACCTACACCGGCAGCATGCTTGTGCAGCATATGGAGGGTTCAGGCACAGACGTAGACCGGGCTGTAACCACCCCGGAATTCTTCGATGCCAACCTGAAAGTGACATATGAATTCAAGATTTTCCACAACGTAGGCCTCGATGTCAGCGCTTCGGTCATGAACATCTTCAACAGCTACCAACGCGATTTCGACAAAGGCCACCTCCGCGATTCAGGCTACATCTACGGCCCGTCGCTTCCCCGAAGCCTTCTCGCATCGTTCAAACTACATATCTGAAAGTTCCAAGGGCGCTGTGTAGAAATTCGACCAACGCCTTTTTTGCATCCGGATGGAGAGGGTGCTGTCAGAATGGTTCAGATGGCAGGAGCCTGAGGGTGAGGGTGAAGGGAGTTGACTAAGGTCAATGACCGAACCCGAAGCCCTCGGGCGACGACCCAGATGAGCCATTATGACACACCCTCCTGATACTCATTCCCCCAGCCCTAACCGGTTTGCCCGCAGCCACGCATTAACCGCAGCCGTATCGGCCAAAGCCTCATGCTGCATCATCGGCAGGGGGACGACAGCCGTCACCTTCGCACCAGGGATTACAGAGGCAAGCAATTCTTGCGGAGAAGGCACCTCTTTCATCGCGGCATACTGCGCAAGAGTATATCGCGAAAACACCGTACCTTCGGTCACCCCCCGGCGGTCGAGCCACCATCCGTCAGCCAAAGGTATGGGAGCAGAATCGGCGGAAATATCCGACGGAGCCGGATATGACTCCAAAACGCCGTCAGCACTGAGGTTCAACGGCAGATTGTCGGCATAATCACCCGACATCCGGAACGCCACCCCTCGCGGCAACACAGCCGTAGGCCTGCCTCCGATTATATGCACCCGGTTGTCGGGCTGGAAATGCACCACCTCTCCGGCAAACCGTTTTTCTGAATCTATCAGTGAACGGTCGGCCCCTTCGGGCTTATCCCCGATATTACGCACCGGCGACGAACCGATAGCTATCGAATCCACATTTTTGTCGGCCGCATTCTTCTGACTGCGGCATGAAAACAACAACATCATAACGGCCACAACCGCCACTCCCATCAAAACATATCTCATATCACAAACAATAACGCCCGGTTCATAACACTATCTTCATTGTCTTCGACACCCCAGAAGCATCTGTTGCCGTGATTACGGCAATTCCACGGTGGCATCCTGAAAGGTCTACGGTAGCTATATTGCCATCATATGCCACCACGGCATTCAACTGCCGCCCGTCAACACCTATTACTGAGACAGCCTCAATCGCTGCATCAGAAGTGACCACAACCGTCGGCAAACCGGCCACAGATGCAATCGACAGCCCTGCGGCCTCAACATTTTCAACGCCCGATTGTGAAATGGTAAACGGAATCATCGACAACGGCCTGCTGTTGACATGGGGATTATAAACAGCTGCCATATAACCCACGCCTGCCACTCCCTGCGAAAAGTCAAGTCTTGCCTCAGTGGTGGCCGACTGCCCTTTGCCGAGAAACAGATAATCTTCGAAAGAACTTTGGCTAACATTAGTGAAGCCATCACCTTCAGTCTTGAATATTACAAGCACCAAAGGGGAGGCAAGATACCCCGACGAACAGCTGACAGTGGCGGAAAAACGCATATCAGCGCGGTCGGCCACCGGATTCCCGGAGGTCAATGTGAATGAAGAGCAGCCAAGCGCCGGTGTTCCCGGGGAAGGTTTCACACTCATATTGCCTATCGTGCCATAAACCGAATTGTCACACGGGTCATAGATGCCGAACAGATAGCTCTCCCCTACCTTAAACTTGTCGGTATAACGCATAGTGAAAACCAGCTCCTCATCGCTGCTCTCGCCGGGCATTAAATCGAGGAACACACTCTCGCCGATACCAGTCATCTCATATCCGCCAGTCATCAACAACGGGGCGACCGCTCCGGCTATCTCGGTTTCAGAGTCATTGGTTACAGTGAAAGACATCTTTGCCGCTTCACCGGCATACAGATCGGTCAGCAGTTTCACATTAGTGACTGTGAACCGCGACACAGGCGCATTAGCCGCCGAATACGCATCCCCCTTCTTGGTCAGCAAAACATAGTCGGGCACTGATATGGAATGAAGGGCATCATACCACTGCGAACCGCTACGGGTCACCAGGCTAACCTTATATGTGCCGTCTGTAAGCGAAGCGTAGGTATACGGTATTCTCAATCCGCTCCATCCCTGCATGGGATTGAGCGACATCTCGCCGAGATTGACATATTGCACCGCACCGGCTCCCGTTGCGCCCACTTTTTCAAATTTTGCGCCGACCATAAACCGTTCAGCCTCCTGGCCGGCATTATACCATCCCCCGCTCATACGGAGAGAAGAACCCTCCACCTCCCCTGTCGGGGCTTTGTCAAGAGTCAGCCTGAACGGCTGCAATCCAACAGGCTCCCCGGTGGGCCTGCATATGCCCAGAACAACCTCCTGGCCGATGTTATATCCACCGGCAAAACCGCCTGTACCCTCTCCTTCCGGGTTGAGGGCGGTCAGCAGGTAATATCCGTCATACATTCCGCTCCAGCCCCAGTTGAAATGGAAATAGCCGTCGGTCGAATAACCATCGCACACAAAAGCATGGCCGCCGCCTAAATTGGTAGTGCCTGTATATAGCACCGGCCCCACATGCGCCAGGTTATCATAAATCATACCTTCCCACTCTTCCCGGCCATAATAGGCACGCATGCACAGACGCACCCCGCCGTCATATCCGAAATTGTCGACAAGCGCCGATGGAATCGCCACCGAACCGGCACCAGATTCCGACGGCCCGTATTTCATGCCCACCGCATAACCGCAGGCCTTCATCAGCAACGCCACTGCCGACGCTTGTGGTGAAGTATAATTCCCTTCATTATATTGTGCCTTCATGTCGTTCCAGCTGAACGTCACGCCTAAGTCCATCGCATAGCTCTTCCCCGACGAATCAGTAGCCTTCCCTGTACCCGCCCCTTTTTCAGGCCAGTTGAAATATTTCATCACCTGCGCCATGGCCGTGGCCACACACCCGGTCGGAGCTTTCCCATTCGGCATGACCGGCGACGACACAGATGGACAATCGTCATTATATGGTGCTCCCTGATCCCAACGCGTAGACAACAACGGCGCAATGGCCTTACGGGCAACAGCCCCGGCCGGTTTCCGGTTTGCCATGGTGACATACCTGACAGCATCAGCATCCGATGCCTGCTCTATCTCTGCAGCATATTGTTTAAGCCACCATTGGAGTTGTGGAGGCATTGGCGCAGAAACCTCACCACTGTCGGAATAACCAAGCAGCGGGGCAGCAACATCATCGGCACTGACAACCAGATAGCCAGCCGCTCCGGGGCGGTCGAACACATATACCGCCGCGGCTCCGGATGCAGTTGTTGCCGTGTGGACCAAACGGGGTTGCACCCTTGTCTCTCCACCCACACGAGCCATAGCAACATGGTCAGCATCAAGGCGCTCCAAAGCCTCCTGCGGAGTCAACGTACGACCCTGCATCACCAGCGCCAGCATAATGGCACCCGTAGCAAACAAAACTTTTCTGATCATCTCAAAATCTTAAGCCTGTCAACAAAATTATAGTCTGATTATTACATCCCTATGGGCAAAGATAGCGATTATCGCCCTAAAGGCCAAACCTCAACGCTCACTAACCGGCGGGAATCCAATTATAAAATGGGAATCACAGCCATCGGGTTCATGAACAGCCGGATTATTTTCCATAAACCTTGAATACTATACAATAAAATAGCCATCCGTATGTGTTATACTTTTGGAACCCCTTACGTCCATACCAATCTTGAACATATATTGACAACTAATAAACAAATATTATGATTACCGAAAAGAAAGGGCTGTTGGCAGCCTTGACGCCATTCCTGGCTTTCTGTGGCATTTCTGCCGTCAGCTCATGCACATCTAACAGCAGCGGAGATGAAATCGCTGATTTCCGCACAGACTCAATAAGCTGCACCGACAGCATCATGACCCCACACGCCAAAGCATTCTGCGCCATAAGCGTTGATTATCCCTCAGAAGGGAAGGGCGAACTGGTCGACAGCGTAAGAGAGTGGATAGCCGAGCAGCTTTCATCCATCGGATACACCTCCGGCAACACACCGCTGCCATATGCCGCAGCTGCAACCGACGTCACCAACGGCCCGCGTCTGATTAAATCCGTGTGCGACACCGTTCTGGCCGATACCAGGCAGGAATTCGCCTCTCTTGACACTCTGATTTCGATGAGCCCCGACTTCTCCATTGAGTATCAATACGACTGGGATATCCGCAAAATTTTTGAAACGCCGGAATATATAACATATATGTCGACAACATATGCCTTCCTCGGAGGCGCACATGGCGCATCTTCTGCCATAGGGCAGACATTCGTTGCCGCCACCGGAGAAGCTCTCGGGCTTGGCATGTTCCGCCCCGACGCCCTTCCGAAAGTAACAAGCCTCGTTAAGGAAGGACTGACCCGGTACTTCCGCGAAAGTGGTGCCGGCATTCTGCGCGATGCCCTGCTCATCAATCCCGACACCCTTCCGCTTCCTGCAACCCCTCCATATCTGACAGGCGAAGGTGTGCATTTCATCTACCAGCAATATGAAATCGCCCCTTATGCTTCAGGAATGCCCGGATGCGTGATCCCCTACTCCGCCCTCGACTCATGCCTGACACCCGCAGTGGCAGCCCTGGTGACACCCCCTGCCACCCATTGATTCCAATACAACCTTATATATAACCAAGGCGCTGTGTCGAAATTCGACCAACGCCTTTTTTGCATCCGGATGGAGAGGGTGCTGTCAGAATGGTTCAGATGGTAGGAGCCTGAGGGTGAGGGTG
>Ga0209064_1000730_pt1 | contig 68542 bp, 65 predicted proteins | sample Inofromicrocosms_FD_187498 | JGI IMG/M metagenome (GOLD analysis project Ga0209064, IMG submission 187498) | Mouse cecum microbial communities from Vienna, Austria - Inoculum for glucosamine and mucus D2O microcosms (SPAdes) (version 2) | ecosystem: Host-associated > Mammals > Digestive system >...
AGCAGCTTCAAAACCTCCAGATTGTCCCCCTCTATGTAGAGGTTCCGGGTGTGCTCCCAGTCCACGCTCTCCCCGGGGCAGGGCCGCAGCGTCCCAGCGGAGCGCTTCTGGGCCAGCCGCAGGCACTCCGCCTTGCCCTTCCACTCGAAGCGGTACTTTTCAAAATCGTTGTCGATGTACTCCCCGCACAGCCCCAGCAGCTTGTCAATGTCCAGCTTGCCCTCGGCAAAGCACTCCGGGAACACCCCACGGAGCTTGTCCAGGTTGGCGCGCTCCAGGTCCATGGAAAGGCCGTCTAATGTGTCAGGCATTTATGGAATCCTCCTTGTTTTCCGAATACATGATATTCTCTTTTAGTCCGCTGCCTTTGCTAATCAGTATTTTTTCTTGAAATTCTATGTCCATCATGCTTGTGTTTGTTGCAAAAATGCACATATTGAACTCTCCAACACTGTTTTTACTATTGAATTCCCAAAAACTTTTGCAAAGCGGATGGTCATAATAAATATTGACCATAATATGAAGCCTTTCCCCCGGCATTAAAAGGGAGCCAATAGATTTATATTTCGTTTCTCCAGCACAAGTGATAGCAGAAATCTCATGGCCGCATAGCTTAAAGCCCGGAAAAACAATCTTATCAATCGATATTTTCCGTATAACACTCTCCGAAATATTTTCCAAAACAAGTTGAACCGACTTTTTATATGTCTCTGTGTTCCCAATTGGCTTTATATATGTTTCAATACTGTTGATAAAGGAATCTACTGTAAAGTGTTCTTCTACTGTAATAAGATTATCAAATCGTATATACGAGTGGTCAACTATATTAGAATCGCTTACTTCCACAGAAACCACTTTAAGTACAGGGATTAACTTTTGAATAGCAATCTTCTGTAAGCTATTATTCTCTCTGCTCAATCGTTCGTTTACTGCATCCGCTCCCTCGGCCTGCTTGACAGTAATTAGCCCCAGAATTAGCGTACCTACCAGCGTTTCAAATCCCGCAATATATGCAAGAAGGTCGCCTGCATCCCATTCCGCACCCAGAAATTCTATACTCGTATTCCATTTGAAAAGCAGGTGAACAATAATCAACGGTATGAAGAATATCGCCACGACAATTAAAATTGTACGTCGCGGATATTTCTTAACCAAATCTGTTACTTTCCGCATTACTTGCCACAACCTCTACCAAAAATTCTCTTGTAACTTTCGCGGTCAGTTTTTCCTGTTCCGCAAATTTCTTGATTTGCTCTTCCAGCTCCACATCCAGCCGCATGGCGGCGAAGAACTGGTTTTCCCGGCCTTTCATCAACTCCCGCCGCAGACGGGTGGCCTCCTTTTCCAACGACAGCCGCTTGAGCCGGTCCCCGGTGACGGACTCCCGCTCCGCCTCCAAGGCGCGGATTTGTACCTCCAGGCCGTCCAGCTTCCGGGCCAGTGCCGCCTTATGACCATTACAGCGCAGTTTCATCCGCTCCATCTCCTCCGCTTGGGCGGGGGAGAGTTTTTCCGCTTCCTGCTCCAGCAGCGCGCCCACGGGAACCAGCTTGTCCAACTCATGGGGTGCGCTGCGGCCTTTCAGCCAATGGGGAGAGCGGGAACCGTCCTCGGCGCAGCCCAGCACGGGCAGGGCCAGAACAGCCCTGCACTCGTCCTCGCTCAGCGCCCTGCCGCTGTCGGTGACGCCGCACAGCACGGGGATCTCCCGCCGGGCGCTGCCGCCGGTCAAGGTGACGGTGTACAGACCGATCCGGCAGGGCTCGATGGTCCCCTCCACCGTCAATGTCCCGGCGTTGGCGCACTCTATCTCATGGAGGACCCCCTGGCCGATGATGCTGGAAAAGGTGATCTGCCCCGCCCGGGGCTTGAAGCCGCCGCCCATGCCGTATCGTTTCTGGCTGCGGTAGGGGCGGTTTCTGCTGCCCGTCCAGTAGTAGAACAGCACCGGCAGAGTTTCATATTCCGTAGCGGTGACGGTTTTTGCTTCCTCATCGATCACGAAAACGCAGTCGGTATTTGTCTCATTGTACCGCAAAAAGAAGGTTTTTACAAGTTGCCAGAGGGCCTCGTTCAGCTCGTTTGCCTGTCTGTCGATGTACCTGGGAGACAGGTTGACCCGCTGTGCCAGCTCCCGGCTGAAGGTGGTGAACAGCACGTCCTCGGCGGCGGAAACGGCGCAGCGGTTTTCCTCCTCGTTGCGCACGAGCGTCTCCTGATAGTCCGCCTCCACCTGAGTCCTGGGCCGCAGGCGGCTCTCCGCGTCCCGGAACCCCGCGTTCAGGTCGTTGGTGAACCCGCCCAGCACGCTGTCGGTGAGGCCGAACACCCCGCCGGACACCAGCGTCCGCTTGCTGGCCAGCTCCAGCTTTCGCACGTCGGAAAGATTGTGCTTGTTGATGAATGCCAGGGAGAGGACGTCGTTTTCCTGCCCCAGCCGGTGGCAGCGGTCGATGCGCTGCTCCAGCTTCAGGGTGTTGTAGGGCAGGTCGTAATGGATCACAAAGGCGGCTTCCTCCAAGTTGAAACCCCGGGCGCCGTTGTCGGTGGTGAGCAGCACTTCCCCGCCCCCCTTGAAAGTCTGGATGGCGGAATAGTCTGTGCCGCCGCGGTACAGCGTGGTCTTGTACTCGCTCTCCAGCAGCGGGAGAAGCATATTCTGCGTTTCCACGCTCTCGGTGAAAATGACCGCTTTCCGCGCCCCGCCCCGCTTTTTCATCGCGGCGAAACCCAGCTTGAGGGCGCACAGCAGCTCCGCCGCCTTGGCGTCTCGTTTCACCTCCAGCGCCGCCCATTCCATCTCCCGCCACTGGGCCACTTCCCCAGCGGAGTTGGGCATTTGCTCCAGCCGCCGGATGACGCCCCGGATGGTCTGCAAAATGGCGGCGGTGGAGGAGCCGTGAAGTCCCAGCAGCCGCAGGGCCAGATCATACTGATCCATCTCCGGGAAGGCCAGCTTTATAGGCTGATTGACGTAGGCGTACAGCTGGTCGTAGAGGGCCTGCTCCTGAGGAGAGGGGGCGTACTCGTAGGTCAGCAGTACCCGCCGGGGCACCTTGGCGTAATCTGCCGCCTGGATACGGAGGGTGCGGAAACAGTAGAGACGAACCAGTTCGGCAAGCTCAGGGTAGCGTTCCGGGCGGCGGAGATACCGGGTCAGGAATTCCCGACCGTCGGGCAAAACCGTCTCGTCGATGAACCAGATCAGCCCGTAGAGATCCATAATATTCTTTTCAATGGGCGTCCCAGTGAGCAGCAGCTTGAAGGCACCCCCGGCGATGCGCTTGAGGGCTTTCGCCTGTTGATTGCCCTCCTGGTAGACGGTTGAGAGGGCGTTGGCCTCCTCAAATACCGCCAGATCCCAGGGCACGGCCCCGGCCTCGTCCTCGTGCCCGGCGGCAAAGTCGTAGGTGGTAATGACAACGGCGTCCTGGAGGAATGGATTTGGCTCGTCCGCAATTGCCAAAGCATCCCACTGGGCGCGGGTGGAGAGAATGACATAGGGGACGGAATAGAACTTTTCCATCAGTTCTGTCCACTGGCAGAGCAGGTCGCTGTTGGGAACAGCCAGCAGGATGCGCCGCCGCCCCCCCAGCCACTTCTGGGTGATGACCAGCATGGCCTCATGGCTCTTGCCCAAGCCGGCCTCATCGCACAGCACCGCGCCTTTTTGATATGGGGAGCGGAGGGCGAAGTCTGCCGCCGCAATCTGGAAGGGATAGATTTTGCTGTTGGATGAGGCATAGACCGGCACAAACCTATCCTTGTCAGATAGTTCCTCAAGCATCCTGGATATGTAGTAGTCATGAAACGGAGTATGCTCCATCATCCATCTTCCTTGTATTTACCGCATTAGTTTTTAAGCAGTGTGTATATTTTCTTTAGGCTCCCTGCCAGCTCAAACAAATCAAGAAACATGACCCGTACAGTAACACCATCGCCAGAGTGAAACTCAATGGCCTTATCCGATACCATATCTGTCATCGGATAAAGCAGGATAACAGAGTTTGCGGCGTACTTTTTCTGATAGGCATACATCTGGTACATATCCGCTTGGGCAATGCCGTAGTTGGCTTTTGCATTGGACAGGAGCTTCCATTTGGTGTCCATGACAAAAATGACCCCATCTGATTTGCGTCTTACAACGATATCCGGCCTCATGGAAAAACGTTTGTCCGGATCGTCAAACAGGTGATATGTCCTGTCCTGGACAGATACCTGGAACTCGTTTCCCGATAAGAGCTTTTTGAGTTTTAGGGCAACAAAACGTTCAAACAGGATTTCCATTGGGAAAAGCAGGGCGTAAGCCACCTCGGATCCGGCAAAGGAAGTAAAGCTCCTGCCTGTGAGGAATACCCTGCACCAGAGAAGTGCCGTTTCATAATCCCACATGTTCCGCTCCGAAACGCATTTTATAAAGTCCCCCTCATGGTCTGTCGAAGCATCCACCCCGGCAAACATGTTCAATAGGGTTTTTATATCCGCTTTATTCCGAATGGACGTTGTTTTGCGGTAAAGAAACAATAGCGCCGCTTTGATCAGCTTGTTTTCCGGACGGTTATGGTTGAATTCGTCGAACTTTACAAATGTACGCTCTTTGTGGGCGAAATTCCGTTTGATATGTTCCGGGAAAACGATCTTCCCTTTCACCGTGTTCTCGTTGGATTCCACCGCTTTATAGCCGCTTTGCAAGCCGCGCTTGACGATGGCGAACACTTCATCAAGGAACATTCTGATGAAAATTTCAAAGAGGTTCATCCTATCAACGTTGACGTGGGCGGTCTGGACAGATTTGTAGGGCATATCGCGAAGTGACCTCAACATCTCTACGACCAGCCTTTTGACCCGGCTATCTCCATCGCCCGTTTTGGAACAAATCTTTGGAAGGATCTCAATCATGGTGCCATCATTCATTGCGATGAGGCCGATGTAATTTTTTGCGGTGATCATTTTGCCAATCCCTTTGCGGGCCGACAGGCCCATCAGCTCCAGCGCGTCATCCCCCCTGCCCCGGTTCAAAAGCAGAAATTTCTCAAGCTGCTCAAACGTGTGTTCCGGCAAGGTGATACACCCGGCTGCCTCCCTGTCTGATACAAAAGATTCATATTCTCTGATGGGGATCAGATTCCTTTTGTTCATAGCGATACCTCAATACACCTTTTTACACCCGTGTCATCACTAAATAGAGCGGTAAGCATCGATGTTGTCAAAAGCGGCCCGGTTGATCTCATAAGAGAAAGCTTCCTCCAAGTCCATATCCGTATTGCCGAACAGCTCCGGGCAGTTAATGCTTCTCGCGATAATGAACTGTTCTGCCTGCGTATCTTTGTTGTTGTCGCCCAGCACAAGCCGGATCTTTTCATAGTCATCGTAGAAATACTCCTGGAGCAGCGGTATGATTTGATTCTCAAAGATATCCGCTAACTGCTCAATAGCCGGGTTATCCTTGAGCGGCATAAAATAACCATGGCCAATCGTATGTTCCCGGTCATAGAGGACGGTTATTTTTTTGTTCATGCGTTCCAACAGCTCCTTGATGGAGATATCCTCCACGCTGACGCCCTCCAACACTTTGGGATCAGGCTGCATTTCCCTAAATCGGAAGCGGCGGCGCAGGGCTGTATCTATGGTAGCGATGGAGCGGTCGGCCGTGTTCATGGTGCCAATCAGATACACGTTATCCGGGATACCGAAGGGTTTTTGTGAATATGGCAATTTAGCCGTTGTCCCTTCCGGCTGCCCAATCCGCTTCGATGGTTCCATCAGTGTGATCAACTCCCCAAAAATTTTGGAAATATTGCCACGGTTGATCTCATCAATCACAAAGACATAATTGCTGTTTGGCTGTGCTTTGGGCTGGCCTTTAAAATGCTTCAACACCAACGCCATTGCATCAGCGGCAGAAATATTGAGTCTGTAGACTGAAGCGAGTGTCATCGTTGCGCCATTCAACGTGGTGATATCTTCATAGATGCCTTTTACCAGCCACTTTACCTGTCTCAACCTCTTAAGTTCCTCGTATTCGTCATGCCATTCGTATTCGCCCGTGACCACACCGATCGCGTCAACAGTAGTCGAGCTATAGCAGGAAAATACCAGATCACCCACCTTCATCCGATTTATAAAGGCATTCAAGACATTACGGCCGCCGTCAAAATACTCGGTTTCGTCTGTAATCATCTCCCCATAGCCGTCCCAGCCAATCCGAATATGGTTATTCTCCATGCATTCTGTCCTGACAGGATTCTCTCCCGTTCCCCACAGGGACACCTTCCACACAACGGGAGCATCATTCAGCCCGAATCCCTGGCGATCCTGCTTTGCGATTGGCTGGCTTGCACGATCACAAAAGGATTTGAAAACGCCGGGAGCGATTTCATATTCAATCCCTTTTGCGTCCTCATCCCCCTGCTCCATAATCGGCCTGATCCCCTCAATGAACTCCTCATATCCATAGGACTGGTGGAAGGTAGTGAACTCAATCAGGCCGTCCGCTTTATAGCCACCATAGCGTTTGATCACATTCTCATACGGTTCCGACTGAATCTCGGCCAAGGGTTTATTTTCGATGATGGCAACTGCATAGATCACAGTGTGATAGGTCTTTCCGGTGCCGGGAGGGCCATATAAAATCGTGTTCTTGCCAGTGTCTACCCTAGAGCTCCCCTGCCCACTGAGAATTCCGCTTACCTTGCATGCCTCCTCTTGCGCCAGCTGGCTGCCATAATAGATAATGTCCATCGTCAGAAGATGGAATGCCGGATCCTGATAGCAAGCTTCGTCCAGCCGTGCCTTGCTCATCTCCCGCAGACCGGCATCCTTTTGGACAGCTTCCAGAACTTTTTCGCAAAGTTTGCTGTATTCCGTCAGTGCCAGTTCGGCTTTACTCCCTTGGGTCGTCTGCCGAACCGATTGGAAACCCAGCAGATTCGCAAAGTCTTTATACATTGTATATTTGTAGAGATAGTATTTCTCAGGATACTCAAATGCAAGATAAACGGAAATTGCCCGTAAATCCTGATAGTGATTATTTGCCTTTCTTCGGCTTGGATCAGAGTTTCGATACCGCTCCAGACATTTATCACAGCCATCCCGAAATTCAGTATATCGCAGGGACAACGGCCTGCTCTCATCCAAAAGAATTCTGAACAGCTTTCGGACAGTTTCCGGCTCCTGCAGGGCAAAAGCACAGATCATTTTGTAGGGATAGTACATGGAGGAGGTCAGCAAATTTCCGCCGTCCTGTTTACCGTCCCGCGGACGCTTATACTTCTCCCCTGCCCAGCGCAATGCCTCCCGAAGCATCCCGGCAAAATCCTCAGCCTCTATATTCCAATACTTTTTGTAGCGGCTGATTACCTCCCATTTATACCGTTCTTCATCATCCCTGCGGGGAAAGTCTGCCTTGTATGCAGAAATAACATCCTCAATCGTGGGGCGGCGGTACCCCTCGCCGACATACTCGTAGAGGCCGGTTCCAACGTTCAGGAAAAAAGCCGCATGATGATCAGAAATCCCCTGATTTATCATATTGTAGCAATAGTCGCTGGGGATAATACTGGAGGGGTTCGTTCCAAATTTTTCATGGATAAGATTAATAATCTCCTGCCGCTTCATCCTCGTCCCCAAAGGCACATCCTTTAAGCATTCCCGAAATTGATCGATAATTAACATCTGATTGCCTGTCACGCTCAGCACTCCTTTTCGACACATTGATCGGTTTCTCCTGCTTGTTGGCAGCATCAGCATTGTATTTGTCATTTTATCACATAATCCTTCTCTTGAAAATACCTCATCCAAGTTCAGAATTGTAATGTAGCCTCTGGCGTGCTACACTATGGGCAGAATCTTCATAGGAGTGATAAGCATGTGGTTCATTTTTGCGCTGCTGTCCGCCGTATTTGCCGCGCTCACCTCCATCCTGGCCAAGGTGGGCATCGACGGCGTCAACTCCAACCTGGCCACCGCCATCCGCACCATGGTGGTGGTGGCCATGGCCTGGGGCATGGTGTTCCTCACCAACACCCAGGGCGGCATCCCGGAGATCAGCCGTAAAAGCTGGCTGTTCCTCATCCTGTCCGGACTGGCCACCGGCGCGTCTTGGCTGTGCTACTACCGCGCCATCCAGATTGGCGAGGTGTCCAAGGTGGTGCCCATCGACAAACTCAGCGTGGTCATCACGCTGGTGATGGCGGCGGTGTTTCTCCACGAAAAGTTTACGCCAAAGTCGGTGATCGGGTGTGTCCTAATCGGCGCGGGTACGCTGGTCATGGTTCTGTGAAGCGATTTCACTTGCCAGAATTATTTGCAGAGGAGCGATTCTTATGCCAATAATCGGAGCCGTCATCCTCCCCCACCCACCCCTCATCATCCCCACCGTAGGCCAGGGCCAGGAGCAACAGGTCCAGGCCACCATTGACGCGTACCGCGCTGCCGCCCGGCGGGTGGCGGAATGGGAGCCGGAGGTTTTGATCGTCTCATCCCCGCACGCCGTCATGTACGCCGACTATTTCCACATCTCCCCCGGCACAGGCGCGTCCGAGAGCATGGCCTCCTTCGGCGCACCTCAGACACAGCTTTCGGTGAAGTATGACGCAGAACTTCGGCAGGAGTTGATCCGCCGGGCCGAGGCGGCGGGCCTCCAGGCCGGGACGCTGGGGGAGCGAGACCCGTCCCTGGACCACGGCACATTCCTGCCCCTCTATTTCCTCCGGGAGGCCAGGAGCACCTGCCCCATTCTTCGTATTTGCCTATCAGGCTTTTCTCCTTTACAGCATTATCAACTGGGACAGTGTATTGCGAAAGCAGTGGACAAGCTGGGCCGCAGGGCGGTGTTTGTGGCCAGCGGCGACCTGTCCCACAAGCTCCGGGACGACGGCCCCTATGGCTATGCCCCGGAGGGGCCGGTGTTCGACCGCCGGGTCACCGCCGCCATGGAATCCGGGGACTTCCTGCAATTTCTCACCATGGACCCGGCCCTGTGCGACCGGACGGCGGAGTGCGGCCTACGCTCCTTCCAGATCATGGCCGGAGCGCTGGACGGCCTGGGCATGATGCCGGAACTGCTCAGCTATGAGGGCGTCACCGGCGTAGGCTATGGCGTGGCCGTTTTCACCGTCACCGGCCCGGACGAGAACCGCCGGTTTGCCGCCCAGTGCGAGGAGATGGAGCGTATCCGCCTCGCGGAGCGCAAGGCCGCTGAGGACCCCTGGGTGCGGCTGGCCCAGCTGTCACTGGAAACCTATGTGCGGACGGGCAAACGGATGGAACATCTGCCGGACGGCCTTCCCGCCGGGATGACAACCAAGACCGCCGGGGCCTTTGTATCCCTCCACGCCCACGGGCAGCTCCGGGGCTGCATCGGCACCACCGGGCCTACCACCGCCAGCGTGGCCTGGGAGATCGTACAGAACGCCGTGTCCGCCGGGGCGCGGGACCCCCGCTTCCCGCCTGTAGGCACCGGGGAACTGGATCAGCTGGAATACAGCGTGGACGTACTGGGAGAGCCGGAGCCCATCTCCTCCCCCGCCCAGCTGGACGTGAAAAAATATGGTGTCATTGTGTCCTGCGGAAACCGCCGGGGCCTGCTGCTCCCCGACCTGGACGGCGTGGACACGGTGGAACAGCAAATTGATATTGCCCGCCAGAAGGGCGGTATCAGCACTCAGGAGAAGTACACCCTGGGGCGGTTTGAGGTGGTGCGGCACACATGAGCGCGAGATGTGAATTGTGCTTCCACCGCTGCGAATTGGCAGAGGGACAGACCGGCTTCTGTCGAGCCAGGATCTGCCGGGATGGGGCCGTTGTGCCACTGAACTACGGAAAGCTCACCAGCCTGGCCCTGGATCCCATCGAAAAAAAGCCCCTGCGCCGTTTCCGGCCCAGGAGCCTGATTCTATCTGTGGGCAGCTTCGGCTGCAACCTCCGCTGTTCCTTCTGTCAAAACCATGAGATTTCCATGGCCGGGGACGGTATGATCCGAACGGTGGACGTGTCCCCGGAGCAGCTGGCGGACAAAGCAGAAGAGCTGATTTCCCAGGGAAACATCGGCGTGGCGTATACCTACAACGAGCCTCTGGTGGGCTACGAGTACGTCCGGGACTGCGCCGCCCTTGTCCATGATCGGGGCATGGACAATGTGCTGGTCACCAACGGCACCATTGCGGAACAGCCCTGGCGGGAACTTCTCTCCCTCCTGGATGCCACCAACATCGACCTCAAGGGCTTCACCCTGGCGTGGTACCGCCGCCTGGGCGGCGATCTGGACACCGTGAAGCGCTCCATCACCCTGGCGGCGGAGCGGTGCCATGTGGAGGTCACCACCCTGCTGGTCCCCGGCGAAAACGACAGCGTGGCGGAAATTCACGCCCTGGCCCAATGGCTGGCGTCGGTGAATCCAGATATTCCCCTGCACCTGTCCCGGTTCTTCCCTCAATACGAAATGCAAGACCGCCCGCCCACCCCGGTGGAGGACGTGTACCGGCTGGCGGACGAAGCCCGTATCTGGCTGACCTACGTCTACACGGGGAACTGTTGAGGGGGCAAGCATCAATACCGGTCAAAGCAGGCGAAAATCTCTTGTATCCGGGGCATGGTCAGTCCCGCGGGAACCACTCCGCCGCCGCAGACCGCCCCCAGGTCCTTCTCCCCTATGAGCTTCGCCAGCGTAGCCACAATGTCATCCACGTTCCGGCCCGCCAGGTGCTCTCGGGCATAGCGTGCCATATAGGCCAGCGCCCGGGTCTGGCCACCGTCCACCAGCTGCTCCACATAGCGCAGGTCCAGCTCCCGGTCACCCACCGAGAAGGCGGTTTTGCCGAAGCACTTGACCTTCAACCGCTCCTGCCGATAGCCGTCCCCCCGGTAATTCTTCCGGGTCTGGCTGTCCCCAGACAGGTCGATCACCCGGTTCCCGGCGGGCAGGTGGAACCCGGGTGCGGTCAGGCCAGGGACAGGATGCCCTTCCAGCGCCGCCTTGGCCTGGGCGGTGATGTCCCGAGCGTGGTAGGCGTCCATCTGCACCACCTTGTCCGCGATGTGGAAATAGGCTCCGCAGCTTCCAACCACCAGAATCAGGGACACCCCGGCCTTCTGCCACAGGTCCAGCGCCCGTTCCAAGAACGGGGTAATGGGCTCCTGGTCCCGGGCGATTACCGCCTGCATCAACTCGTCCCGCACCATGAAGTTGGTGGCGGAGGTGTCCTCGTCCATGAGCAGCACCCGGCTCCCCGCCTCCAGGGCCTCGGCGATGTTGGCCGCCTGGGAAGTGCTGCCGCTGGCGTCTAAGGTAGAGAATTTTGTGGTATCCCGCCCACTGGGCAGGTGGTTGATAAACAGGGAGATGTCGGTGTCCGTCACCTTACGGCCGTCCTCTGCCCGGATCTTCACGGCGGTGGCGTCGGTGATGACGTACTCCCTACCGTCCCCGGCAATGTGGTCGTAGACGCCCCGCTCCAAGGCTTTCAGCAGGGTGGATTTTCCGTGATAGCCCCCTCCGGCGATGAGAGTGATCCCCCGGCGCATCCCCATGCCCCGGACCGGGCCCCGGTGGGGCAGCTCCAGGGTCACCGCCATGGACTCCGGGGCCTGGAAGGGCACGGCGTTTTTCATGGGCCGATCGGACACACCGCTCTCCCGGGGCAGGACGGACCCGTCCGCCACGAAAGCGGCTAGCTCCAGCCGGGCCAGCTCCTCCCGGATGAAATGCTGGTCCTCCGCCAAATGGATGATCTGCTCCACTTCCCCTTTGGGGGCGCTGGCATATAGCAGGCCCTGCTCCACGCAGACAGGAAGAAAGTCAAAGAGGATTTTTTCCAGTTCCCGGGCGTTGATGGTCCGTCCATTAGCGGGAAAGCCCACCTCGAAACGCAGGGTGACAGCCCCGGCACGCACTTGACAGTCCGTCCGCTCCAATACCTCCTGGCCGGGGATGGTGACTGCCAGCACACCGCTTTTGCCGGAGCCCTTCGCCTGCCGGGAGAACCGCCCCGCCTGACGGGCAAAGCGGCGAAGAAGGTAGTCCTCCAAAGCAACTTGATTCCATGGGGTCTCCCAGCAAGTGCCCGGGAAACCCGCGATCTTGCAGCTCACCGTCACGCTGAGCTGGGAGGGCGCGGCAAAGGGGTCGCCTTGGACGTGTTCGATGTTCAGGATGTATTTTCCGAAGGACCAGCTCCCCGCTAGGGATTTGTAGGCAGGATAGCTCCTGTGGTCGATGGCCCGTAGGGCAGAGCGCAGTTCTTCCGCTGTTTTCATGGCAAAACACCGCTTTCAGATGGTTTGTCGGCACCTCTGCCGGTTTCTTCATGATATTAGCTTTTATCCCAAAAGTCAAGATAAGTGCGCCGCTTCTTTTTACGTTACTCCGGGAGCGCCACACAGACGCAAACCTCCCAGCAGGGCTTGTCCTTCTGAAGAATAAGCGTCTCCCCCGCCCTTGGGTATTTTCGGCGGCTCACTTCAATATGTGAAAATCTGCGAAGTATTTTCCCATTACACCCGTTGAAATTACCTGGTTTTTTGCTGGTACTTTTTGGTCCCTTGGTAGGAACCGAGGAATTAGGACATCTGGAGATGGTGGGCACATTAGTGCATCAACTTACACGCAATCTAAGTGAAGACCAGATTAAAACCGCCGGATTCGATACCTATTTCGTGGATCACACCACTGGAGTTTATCCCCAGTTTGCTTCTGGTTATCCTTGGTCCGCCTCCACCATGCAGGTAACTGGCGATGTCATTGCCGACCTTACAGAAGATATGGCAGCAGAACAAAAAGCCCGCCTTACCTATGACAATATCCTTCGCCTATCTGACGACCCAGATGTGAGCAATGTCATCCGATTCCTTCGAGAGCGGGAAATCGTTCATTTCCAACGGTTTGGCGAGGCTATCGAGCTGGTCAAGCAAAAGCTTGACCAGAAAAATGTGTACTTCACTAACCCCGCCTTTGATAAATAATTTGTTCTCTTCTCTAAAGAACGCCCGTCCTGAAATCAGGGCGGGCACAGTTTATTCCTCCCAGCTTTCCCCTGTGGCGTAATCAATTACCACACCAGGTTGGACATTATAAATGTACACATTAAAGCACAGCCCCTCCCCTTCATCCTCCACAGAGAACGCCTCAATCTGCACTCCGCTAGCTACCAGATTTTCACCCTCAAAGACAGGCGTCACCCGGTAGAGCACATGGTTTTCCGTCTCCTCCACATAGCTGTCCACCATGTTTTCAAAGGGTAGCATTCCCTCCACGTTCATATACCGCGTACCCGTGATGAGGTTCTGCTTGTTGGCATTTTCTCCTGCCAGCTGATATCCAATGAGATGGCAGCGGTTATACAGATATTTGCCATCTACACAGTCATATTTCACCGTCTGCCAGCCGGAGGGCTTCACCTGTCCGATATCCCCCCGCGGCTCGGTGGGCATGATATCCAGACACACATTAGCATAAGCTGCGCCGCACCGGCCTAAGTAGTCCAGCTCACTATATGTCTCAAAGGGCTCCAGCGTCAGATCCTCCCAATCAAAGTCAGGCTGATTATCCTGAAGAATCACATACGGCTCTCCAGAGTAGGCCGGGATATCCTCTACGGACACCGCCGCTGGAGGCTTAAGCCCCAGCTCCACCAGCAAATTATCTACCGTCAGTGAACCGCTCAGGTGAAGACTTAAAGCGGTGACTGCCACCACTGCCACAAAGACCAGCAGCAGCAAAGCAAACCGTTCCCTGCTGGTTCCGGTCTGCCGCCGCCTGTCTGTACGGGCGCTCATGATCTGCCCTCCAGAATCCCGCTGGCTTTGACCGCCCGCACAATCTCCTTCATCACCGGGACAGGCCGAACCAGGGCAAACCGCACATAGCCTTCCCCCAGGACACCAAAGGCAGAGCCAGGGGTGCACAGCAATCCCGTGCGGTCCAGCAGTTCAAAGCAGAACCCCACCGAGCTTTTGTATCCTGCCGGGAGCGGAGCCCACACAAACATACTGCCTTGGCTGTCGGGCACCTCCCAGCCAATGGAACGCAGTCCGCCGCACAAAGCGTCCCTCCGGGCCTGGTACTCCATGCGGTTGCGGATCACACTATCCTGAGGGCCGTTAAGGGCCGCTGCCGCAGCGTGCTGAATGGGTAGAAACATCCCGTAGTCGATTTGGGAGCGAAGACGTTTGAACGCTCCAACAATCTCACGGTTTCCCAACACAAAAGACACCCTGGCTCCGGTAAGATTATAGGTCTTGGACAGGGAGTTGAACTCCACTCCTACCTCCCTGCCTCCCGCAAAGGAGAGAAAAGATCTGCCCACCCGGCCGTCGAAAATAATCTCGGAATAGGCGTTGTCGTGGAGGATCACAATCTTATTTTTTTGAGCAAATCTGATCAGCCGGGGGTAGAATTCATCCGGCGCCGCTGCGCCCAAGGGATTTGCCGGGTATGATACCACCATAAATCGGGCTTTCTCCGCCAGAGAAGGGCCAATATTCTCCAGGTCGGGCAAATAATTGTTTTCCCTCAATAGGGGATAACGAACGCACTTTGCCCCGCACAGATAGGGCCCCAGCTCAAAGATTGGGTAGCCCGGATCGGGCACCAGCACCACGTCGTCAGGGTCGCACAAGGTCCAGCCAATGTGGGTCAACCCCTCCTGAGAACCATACACAGCCATCAGCTCATCCCCGTCCAGCTCTACGCCATACCTGCGCCCGTACCAGCCTTGTACGGCCTGGGACAGCTCCGCCGTCTCGCTCAGAGAATAGCGGTAGTTAGCCGGATCGGAGGCCGCCTGGGCCAGTGCCTCCACTACATGGGGCTCCGGCAGAAAGTCCGGCGTTCCGATGGACAGATTGTACACCGGCCTGCCCTGGATCAGACGTTGATTTTTTCTGTCGTCCAGCACATTAAAAATGCCCGGTTCAAAACCATCCATTCGGCTGGAAAATCTCATCTCCATGGGGCACCCCTCTTTATCTCTCTTTTCTGATCTGCGCCAACAGCATATCTGCGTCTCCGTCCTGTTCCCCCACCAGAACGAGGAACTGCTCCTCATCCAGCACGGGCACGCCTAGTTCCTGGGCCCGGCGCAGCTTAGAACCCGCCGCCGCTCCGGCCACCACACACCCTGTTTTTTTGGACACCGATCCGGCCACCTTTGCGCCCATGGCCTCCAGCTTTTCGCCTGCCTCCTTTCGGGAACAGGCGGACAGCTCCCCGGTGAGTACAAACGTGAGCCCTGCCAGCCTGTCCCCCGCTGGAGCAGCCTGGCTGTCCATGTTCACCCCCGCTTCCTTCAGCGCGGCGATGAGATGCTGGCTTTGGGGCGCAGCAAACCACTCTGTCAAATATTTGGCAGTGATGCCGCCCACATCGTTGATAGCCGTCAATTCTTCCTCTGTTGCCTGGGCCAGCGCGTCCAGCGATCCAAACTGAGCAGCTAAAATTTTACCCGCTTTCTGTCCCACCTGCCGGATGCCGAAAGCGAACAACAGCTTGGACAGGTCGTTCTGTTTGGACTTCTCAATGGCGGCCAGGAGATTGTCCGCCGACTTTTTGCCCATGCGTTCCAAATTGGCAACCTGATCCCGATCCAGACCATAGAGATCAGCGGGCGTTTTGACCATCCCTGCGTTTACCAGCCCCTCCACCACGGCCGGGCCCAGCCCCTCAATATCCATGGCGTCCCGGCTGGCAAAATGGGTTAGATTACGCAGTAACTGGGCGGGACACTCCGCCCCGGTGCAGCGGATATGGGCGCCATCCTCATCCCTTGCCACTGGCGCACCGCACACCGGGCACGCCACGGGCAGCAAATAGGGTTTAGTTCCCTCAGGACGTTTCTCCTTTACCACAGAAACGATCTCCGGGATAATCTCCCCCGCCTTCTGAACCATCACCGTATCTCCGATACGGATATCCTTCTCTGTGATAAAATCTTGGTTGTGGAGGGTTGCGTTGGTGACGGTGGTACCCGCCAGTCGAACCGGCGAAATCACTGCCTTTGGCGTGAGCACCCCCGTGCGGCCCACCTGAACAGTAATGTCCTCCACCACGCTCTCCTTCTGCTCCGGGGGGTATTTATAGGCCGCAGCCCACCGGGGAAATTTGGCTGTCTCGCCCAATATGCTGCGTTGTGATAAGCTATTAACCTTTAGGACCGCGCCATCAATGTCAAACGGATACTTTTCCCGCTGGTCACCCAGCTCAAAAATGGCAGACTGGATCTTCTCCATATCCTTGGACAGTTGGAAGTCTATAACCTTGAAGTGCAGCTCACGCAGCCAGTCCAGCCCAGCGCTGTCCGTCTCAAAAGGAGCGTGGTCTGTGTACTGAATGTTAAACACCACCATATCTAAGCTCCGGCTGGCGGCGATTTTAGGATCCAGCTGCCGCATAGACCCAGCGGCGGCGTTTCGGGGGTTTGCAAACAGCGGCTCCCCCCGCAGCTCCCGCTCCCCGTTGAGCCGCTCAAAGGTCTTACGGGACATAAAAACTTCTCCCCGGACGATAAGAACCCCTGGGGCATTTTCAAGCCGCATAGGAATAGACTTGATGGTACGCAGATTCTCCGTCACATCTTCCCCCACCTGACCATCGCCACGGGTAGCCCCACGGATAAACAGACCGTTCTCGTATTCCAGTGCCACCGACAGTCCATCTACCTTGGGCTCCAGCAGGTATTCAGGCTGTTCCCCGCTCTCCCGCACGCGGCGGTCAAAGTCCAGCAGCTCTTCAGGGGAAAACACATCCTGAAGGCTTTGAAGCGGCACCCGGTGGACCACCTGCTGAAAGCTGTCCAACGCCTTGCCCCCTACCCGCTGGGTGGGGGAATCCGGGGTAACCAACTCCGGGTGCGCCGCCTCCAGCTCTTCCAGCTCCCGGAGCATTTTATCATACTCAAAATCGGAAACAGTGGGCGCGTCCAATACATAATAGCGGTAATTGTGCCCGTTCAGCTCATCCCTAAGCCGAGCAGCCTGGGTATTGATGTCCATATCAGCCGTACCTCTTTTCCAGATTCAAATAGGTGTCGGGCGTCTCGCCCACAATGACGGTCTCTGCCACACACACACTGCTGCTCACAGACACGGGAAGCACCTCTCCAGGCAGAAACAGGTAAACCGTAGCCGTAATCTCGAGACATACCCGATGCAGTGTCTGGTTCACCCCAGCGGCAGTAAAGGAATTGGCATAGTCGGCCGCAACATCCCCCACCGAGTCCACCCGTACACGTACAGACGGTCCCGTGCCGGACAGCAAGGGCTGGCCAGTAAGGGTACCCAAGGGAACGCCCAGCGCACTGCTGTCCAAGGCGCTCAGCTGCCGGGCCACGGCCTCCACCACCTGCCGTTTAAAGCGGCTGTTGGCCGTTGTATTACTGGTGATGGAGGTTACTTTCCCCGCCGCATCCTTTTCCAACGTGACAAAATCGCTGTAGCCCATGCCGTTTTCCTGGAGGCAGTTGTCCACAGCCGCAGCAATGGCTTGGGTCATCAGATTGGTGGCTTGGCTGGATGCCGCAGCTTCCAGTACTGGACGCAGCCGTCCGTTTAATGTGTGGAATAAAACACCTGTCACCAGGAACGCCGCCAAGATGGGTAAGACTGCCGCCACAAGCCCCTCCCGCCGCAGATAAACTAGCAGGCGTTTTAACTTTACAGGCATACAGACACCTCCTATGAGCCACTGTATGCCTCAAGGAGCTCGGCCTATGTCAATCCCGCAGCAACTCATCCGCCGCCAGCATCACGCCGGTCTTGCCGGATTCATAGGTAAGCCCGCCCTGAAGATAGACCGTATAGGGTTCCCGCATGGGAGCATCGGCAGACAGCTCAATGGAAGCCCCCTGAATAAACGCCCCTGCCGCCATGATGACCTGACTATCATATCCCGGCATATCCCAGGGCTCCGGGGTGACATAGGAGTCCACCGGGGCCCCGGATTGAATGCCTTTACAGAATTGTCTCACGGCCTTCGGATTTCCCAAATGGATCATCTGGATGATATCATGACGGATTGCGTCAGCTCTCGGCTCGGTCTCATACCCCATCAGTTCCATCAGCCGCGCGGCAAACACGGCGGTTTTCACCGCCTGGGCCACGGTATGGGGGGCTAAAAACAGCCCCTGGTACAACAGGCGGTTGTTTCCCAAGGTAGACCCACATTCCCGGCCTATCCCAGGGCAGGTCAAACGCATAGCCGCGCCCTCCACCAGATCCCGCCTACCGGCGATATAAGCCCCGGTAGGGGCCAGCCCTCCGCCTGGATTTTTGATAAGGGAACCTACCACCAGATCGGCTCCCACGTGGGTAGGCTCCTGCTCCTCCACAAATTCCCCATAACAATTGTCCACCAAAATAGCGGCGGCAGAGTTGTTTTTCCGCACAACAGCGCACAGTTCCCTGATCTCATCCACCGACAGGGAAGCCCGGGTGGCATAGCCCTTGGAGCGCTGGATGAGCACAGCTTTCACGCGGGAGTCCCGGACCGCCTGGGCCAGCCCTTCCCTATCCGGCGCATTGTCCACCAGCTCCACCTGACGGTATTCCACCCCGTAGTCTTTCAGGGAACCATGGCCCTTATCCACCGCTCCCACTACCCCCAGCAGGGTGTCATAGGGTGCGCCCACGGCGGAGACCAGCACATCTCTGGCCTTCAGCGCCCCAAATAGGGCGCAGGTGATGGCGTGGGTACCATTGACAAACTGAAGTCTCACCAGCGCATCCTCAGCTCCGAACAGGTCGGCGTAGATTTCGTCCAGTTTGTCCCGGCCCAAATCATCATACCCATAGCCGGTGGTACCGGCAAAATAGCTTTCCGCAACCCGGTGGCTTTGAAACGCCGCCAAAACCCGCTGGCTGTTGGTCTGAGCAATGGCGTCAATGCGGGAAAACTGCTCCGCCAAGCTGTCCTCCGCTTGGGCTGCCAAAGTCCTCATCCGTCCCGAAATTCGTAAAGGAGAATTCATTTAGAAGTACCGTCCTATCTCAGCTTTGAAGATTGCAATACGCAAATGCCGCAGCCAAATCTGCACAGGCGCGCACATCGCCCAGATCTACCATTTCCGTGGGGGTGTGGGTGTAGCGGCAAGGGATAGAGATACCCCCGGTATATACCCCGGCCCTGGTAGCCTGGATTGGGCCGGCATCGGTGCCCCCCATCTGGAGCACATCCCGCTGAACCAGGATACCCTCCGCATCCGCCAGCGCCAGCAGCCTGTCCACCAGTGCAGGGGCGCAGATCACCGAGCGGTCCATTATCTTCACCGCCGCCCCCTTACCGCAAAGGGCACTGGCCTGGTGTTTGCTTCCGGGCTCATCGTCCACCCCCGTCACATCCACCGCAATACCATATTCCGGGTCAATGGCCCAGGCCGCAGTCTTAGCGCCCCGGGTCCCCACCTCTTCCTGGACGGAAAATACAAAATACAAATCGTTGTCCGCTCCTGCCAGCCTCTCCATCACCAACAGCAGCACCAGGCAGGACACCCGGTTGTCCAGATAAGGAGAGATTACCCGGTTCCCCGCCCCTCGAATTGGGGTATCGTATACCGCCGCGTCCCCAACCTGAACCAGCTTTTTTGCCTCCTCAAAGCTGGCCGCGCCCACGTCTATGAGCAGGTCAGCCGCTTTCAGCGTTCCCTTGTCCTCCGGGGCACAGATCAAACCGCACACACCGTTTTGAAAGCGCACTGGGGCATAAAGCGCCTCCCCTGCGCTCACTCCCCCCAGAGCCCCCACATGCACGAAACCCTTTTCGTCTATGTGGGTTGCCACCAAACCGATGGAATCCATATGAGCGGAGAACATAATCCGGGGCCCTGTTCCCCTTTTCCGGCAGATTAAATTTCCCATAATATCCCGGGCAATCTCGTCCACGTAGGGCCGGGCCAACTCTTCGATGACTTGGGATATCCCGCCCTCATTGCCGGACGGACCGAAAGCGGTCACCAGCTGCGTTAAGGTTTTCATCAAATCCATGTCAAATTCCTCCTGTCAGCGCTCTGCCATCGCCTGGACAAACAGCCTCGCGAGGTCAAGCATCTGTTCCGCGTCTGAAATACTGCACACGCTGCTGGGCGCGTGCAGATAGCGCACCGCCGCAGAGATACCAGCCACCCGCACCCCTGATTTTGTCCGTTGGACTGCTTTTCCGTCGGTGCCCCCTGACACATAGTGCTTCATCTGCCAGGGCAGATTGTTTTTTTCCGCCAGGCTGCGCAGCAGCTCAAACAGCTCCCGGTCATAAATTGTACCGCCATCCATCCAGGACAGTACCGGGCCTTTTCCTGCCCAGCACACCTGCCGCTCCGGCTCCAACGCAGGCAGATCGGCAGCGGTTGTGCCCTCCAGCACCAGCGCGATCTCCGGCGTCACTGAAAACGCCGCGCCAAAAGCCCCCCGGGTTCCCACCTCCTCCATAGCCGTAAACACAAAGGTACAGTCTATGGGCAGTGATTCCTCCAACAGCTTCACCAGCACTGCGCAGCCTACCCGGTCATCAATGGCCTTCGCCTTGAGCATCCCATTTCCAAACTCTACCGTGTCGCTCACAAAGGTGCATACATCTCCCAGCTCCACCAATTCCTGGGCTTCGTCCTTGCTCTTCGCCCCAATGTCAATATAGAGATCTGTGAGCTTGGGCACCTTTTTTCGCTCCTCCTGCGAGGTCAGGTGGATGGCCTTCAGCCCGATAACGCCGGGCAGCTCTCGTTCCCCCACAGTCACCCGTTTACCCAGCAGCACCCGGCGGTCAATACCGCCCACGCAGCCGAACTTTAGGTAACCCTCTTCGGTGACCGATTTCACTATCAGGCCAACCTCGTCCATGTGGGCGCACAGCATCAACCTGTTCCCTGCGGACTTTGCGCCCCGCTTAAACACGATGAGATTTCCCAGGGAATCTGTTCGAGCACTGTCGGCGCAAGGTTCCACCCTCCGGCGGATGTAATCCCGCACCTGATCCTCTCGGGAGGATACGCCGGACAGGGTGCATAGGGTTTTCAATGTCTCAATCATAGCACGGCCTCCTCCCCTCCAAGATGTTCCGCAAAGGCGGCCAACAGCCGGGCTGTGGCCTCAATATCGCCCGGCTCCACCACCTCCACCGGGGTGTGCATATATTTCAAGGGTACGGACAGCACAGCGGTGGCAATCCCCTCGTTGGCAATCTGCAACTCCCAGCCGTTGGTCCCGGAGCTACCCTCCATAACCTCCTTTTGGACAGCCAAGCCCAGTTTTTCCGCCTCATCCAGCAGCCTGCGCACCATCCACCGGGCCATATTGGGGCCGATGCCCACCACCGGGCCGCTACCCATCACAAAAGCGCCCTCCTTGGGGCTGTCCGGCGTCTTGCCATGGGTCACGTCCACTGCCACACAAAAATCGGGAGATAATCCCTGGGCCAAGACCCGCGCCCCCACGCCGCCGGTCTCCTCACAAGCGCTGCCCACGATATAAAGATCTACGTCCGGCTCCTGATCCCGCAGCAGCTCCGCCGTGCGCAGCAGGGCTGCAAAGCAGGCTCTGTCGTCCATGGCCTTGGCACACAGCTGGCGCTCCCCTAGAGCTGTAAAGTCTGTTCGGTATACCATGGGCGTCCCCACAGGAATCCTCCGCTCTGCCTCCTCCTGACTTAGGCCGGTATCCACATATAGGTCCTTGATCTCGGGGGCCTTCTCCCGTTCCTCCGCCGAGAGCACGTGGGGCGGCAGGCAGGCCACCACGCCCAGAATGGGCGGCTGAGTGAGGATGGTCATCTCGCGGTCAGGCAGCATCCGAACATCTACTCCGTTTGCTTTGAAGCGAAGGAACCCGTCCTTTATCCCGGTGACCACCAGCCCCACCTCGTCCAAATGGGCGTCCAGCAACAGTTTTTTTGCCCCCGGCTTTCCACAGCGGCGCACTCCCACCAGGCTGCCAAGCCGATCAATCCAAATCTCGTCCACCAACGGTTCCAACAGCTCCCGAGCAGCCAGTACCGCAGGACGCTCAAAGCCGGAGGGCGCGCCCACCCCACACAGGGCTCTTAAAATTTCTTCCATTTTCAACAGTACCACCTCACTTGCTCAGTGCGTTCACATAATCCTTGAACGCCTTGCCCCGCTCCTCAAAATTCTTGAAGCGGTCAAAGGATGCGCTGGCCGGGGATAGAAGTACCACGTCTCCCGGCATGGCTAACTCCCTAGCCCGTTCCACCGCCTGCTTCAAATCGGCGCAGTCGGATATCTCCAGCCTGCCCTCCTCATAACCGGGGGCCGCCAACACGGCGGCCTTGATCTTTTCAGCGGTATCACCAGTTAAGACAAGTGCCTTTACACTTCTTACAATCTCTGGCCCCAGCGCATCATAGGGAATATGCTTGTCATAGCCCCCTGCGATCAAAATCACCCGCTGGTCAAAACTGCGCAGTCCCGCGATGGTACGGCTTGGGCTGGAGGCAATGGAGTCGTTATAATACCGCACACCGTCCAACTCCCGTACCAGCTCAATGCGGTGCTCCACACCGCCGAAAACACGGGCGAAGTCCCGTATTACCTCATCGGGTACCAACCCATCTACCGCTGCGATGGCCGCCATATAGTTTTCCAGATTGTGCAGGCCGGGCAAAAGGATATCGTCTACGGTCAATACGGGACGGCCACCACACATCACCGTTTTCTCCCTCAGGTAGACCCCACCCTCCACCGGCTTTTTCCGGCTGAATAGGGTCACCGCCCCCCGTGCCTGCTTGGCAAATCCGGCGGTGAGGTCGTTATCCGCATTAAGCACCAGCCGGTCACAGGCGTCCTGATAGGCAAATATGTTTCGTTTTGCCTCCACATACTCGTCCATGTCCTTGTGTACATCCAGATGGTTGGGGGCCAGATTGGTCACCACCGCGATGCCGGGGCTCTGCCGGACGGTCATCAATTGGAAAGAAGACAGCTCCAGCACCACCATGTCGTCCGGGCGGATGTCGTCCACCTGGCACAAGAGAGGATGCCCTATGTTCCCCCCCACAAAGGTGCGGTAGCCCGCCGCCTTGAGCAGCCCAGCGATGATGGTGGTGGTGGTGGTTTTTCCGTCAGAGCCGGTCACCGCGATGATCCGGCAAGGACACAGCTCTAAAAATGCCTCCATCTCCGAAGTGAGCTTCGCCCCTTCCGCCACCGCCCGGGCAATCTGGGGTACGTCGGGCCGGAGCCCCGGTGTGCGGAAGATGATATCGGCTCCCCCTAGACGCTCCAGGTAGTCCGGGCCGAGAACGGCGCTCATGCCCCGTCGCTCCAGCGTCTCCACAAGGCCGTTAAACTCCTCCCTCCGCCGCTTGTCACACACCATAACCGCCACACCCGCATCCAGCAGCCCCTCCACCAACGGCTTGTTGGACACGCCCAGGCCGATCACCGCCACACGTTTCCCTTTTAACGAGTTAAAATATTCCTTCAGTATTGAGTCCATTGACAACCGCACCTCCCATATCACAGTCCTCAGAGCCGGGCCAATTCCACAAATTTATATAGTTGCTATTATACCCCATCCTAATCCATTTGACAATCACCTAAAAATGAAGTAAAATCAGAATCACAAGTAAGCTGGACAGCCGCGCGGCCAGGCCGAAAGGCCGTCCGTGAGGAAAGTCCGGGCTCCGCAGGGCAGGGATAACGGGTAACACCCGCCGGGGGCGACCCCAGGAAAAGTGCAACAGAAATAGACCGCCGGCAGGCTTCGTCCTGCCGGTAAGGATGGAAAGGTGAGGTAAGAGCTCACCCAATGGCGTGTCAAGCGCCCATTGCTGTAAACTCTATTCGGAGCAACGCCGTGGGAACACAAAAGGCCGGCCCGGCCGTGTTCAGGAGGCGGCTTGAGCGTACCGGCAACGGTGCGCCTAGATAGATGGCTGTCTTAAATGACAGAACCCGGCTTACAGGCTTACTTGCACCAAAAGGGGTCCCCAGGTCCACCCGGGGGCCCCTTCCGTTGAGAATGCCGTACCAGGCAGCTGACCTGCAAGCGATGTGCAATGACAGCGGCGCAGACGCGTCGGAGAGAAAGAGAGGGCTCTTCCTATGACCACGATCTATCTGATCCGCCACGGCCAGGCGGAGGGCAATTATTACCGCCGCTGCCACAGCTGGTACAACGGCTTGCTCACCCAGAAGGGCCGGGCGCAGCTCCAGCTGCTGGAGCGCCGATTTGAGAACACTCAGATTGATGCCGTGTATTCCAGTGACCTCTACCGGGCCATGTCCACCGCCGGCGCAATTTACCGCCCTCGCGGCCTTCCCCTGCGGGTAGACCCGGACCTGCGGGAAATCGGGGCGGGAGTCTGGGAGGATCTTCCCTGGGGTCAGCTGCTCCATGACCACCGGGAAAGCCTTGCCTCCTTTCTGACCTGCGATCCCGACTGGCACATTGAGGGCGGTGAGCGCTTTGCCCTGGTCCAAGATCGTATCCAATGCGCTGTGGCGCGCATCGCCGCCGCCCACCCAAGCCAGACAGTGGCCGTTGTGTCCCACGGATGCGCCATCCGGGCCGGCCTGTCCGCCTGGCTGGGTATGTCGGTTGATGGAATCGGCCAGATTCCCCTCTCAGATAATACCGGCGTGGCCAAGCTGGAGGCGGAACACGGTCAAATCAAAGTGGTCTATTATAACGATAACAGCCACCTGGGCGCTTTAGCCTCCCCCATTCGCGCCCCAGGCCGTGACTATGCCCTGTCCGGCATAGAGGCGAACGCCCTGTATTTCCGACCGCTTTCCCTATCCCAGGACAGCGCTTCCTATCTGTCCGCCTGGGAGGAGAGCTGGCAAACCGAGTTCGGTACTATGAACGGCTTTGATGCTCCCGCCCTGTCGGCGCAGGCGCAAAAAGATGCCGGACAATGCCCGAAACATGTGCTTTATGCCCTGCTGAACCATACGCCAGTGGGCATTCTACATACAAATTTGCAGCGGGATGCCCAGCAGGGAATCGGTTGGATTCGCTTTCTCTACATGGCCCCGGAGTTCCGTGGAAAGGGTCTATCTGTCCAGCTGCTGGGCCAGGCGGTATCTGCCGGACGCGCCGCGGGCCTTCGGTATTTACGGGTCTGCTGTCCACAGGGCAGCCAGGCGGGCAGAGCCTACTGCCTCGCCCACGGATTTCATCCCATATATAGCGGGCAGGGCTTGGATGTTCTGGAAAAATACATTGGGCTTGAGCTATAGCAACGTATTTATACCGATTTCAACAAATACAGGCGCAGGGCGGCCGGGTTTTCCCAGCCGCCCTGCTTCATTGTCAGTGCATGGCCCGGCCAATATCGTTGGCCGCATTACCAATGGCATTTCCCGCGTCCCGGACCACATTGCCCGCGCCTCGGGTCAGGTCACCCGCAGCGTCACCGATGTCGTCCACCACGTTCCCTGCTCGGGACCGGCTTCGGCCTGAGCCGCTGTCGTCCACACCGCCAGCCCCGCCGCCTTCGGCGGCGTCATTATCAATACCGGGGCTGTTGTCTATTCCGCCGCCCACACCCGCGCTGGGGCCGTCGCCGATCAGACCATCGCTGTTATAAGCATTGCTGTCAATATCCGGGCTGACGTAACCGTCCCTGTCAGTGCCCACGCTGTTGGTAGGCGGCACCGAATCGGAGCTAGTTTCTTCCCGGTTGGCGGAACAACCTGTGAACACCAAGGCCAGCACAGCGGCCAAAGCAAAATACTTCACCTTCATTTTTCATGCCTCCTGCTTTTTCTTCTTGTCCCCGCAACTCATTATGTGTCGGTTGCGTCCTTTCCAAGCAGGTATTTTTTGTTTTTAAACAGCGGTCTGTTCTGGATAAAAGCTCCCCCACAGCAGAAAAATGCTGTAAGCACGGGAAAAACAGACACTTCTTCCTTGCGCGTTTTCCCTTGATTTCATACACATCGTACTTTATATCAATAACCCCGGTCACTGAGGGTTGAGCTCCAAATACTTCTGATCAATATGGCTGTCCACCTGCATGGCCAGTTCCAATGCGTCATTACACCCCATTTTTTTGTTTCGGTTGTTCATGGCGGCCACCTCGATGACCACGGCCAGGTTCCGCCCCGGCCGTACTGGAATGGTGAGGGAAGGGATGCGCACATCCAGCAAGGTGGTAAAGTGCTCATCCGCCCCCAGCCGGTCATACAGCTTGCCGTCCTGCCAATTCTCCATCTCGATAACCATATCAATGGAGCTGTCGAATTTGACGGCGGACATGCCGAACAGACGCCGCACGTCTACCACCCCAATGCCCCGCAGCTCAATATAATAGCGGATCAGCTCAGGCGCGGTGCCGATCAGGCCCCCGCTGGGATTACGGCGGATCTCAATGGCATCGTCGGCAATGAGGCGATGGCCTCGTTTTACCAGCTCAATGGCGGTCTCGCTCTTGCCGATGCCCGATTCCCCCGCCAGCATAACCCCCTCGCCGTACACCTCCACCAGAACACCGTGGCGGGTAATGGTGGGAGAAAGGGCTGTGCGCAGGTAGGCAATCATGGTGCTCATAATGCTGGATGTATTTTCCTGGGTGCTGAGGATGGCCTGGTCGTGCTTTTTTGCCATTTCCATGCACTCCGAATAAGGTTTCAATCCTCTGGCAAAGATTACCGCCGGAGTGTGGTAGGAAAACAGGGTATCGAACACCGCCGCCCGCTTTTCCGGGGAGATGCCCTCCAGGTAAGAGATTTCCACCAGGCCCAGCAGCTGCATCCGCTCCCGGTCAAAGTAGTCAAAGAATCCGCTGAGCTGAAGGCCGGGCCGGTTCACGTCGTCAATGGTAATGAGCTTATCCCGATAGCCCTCAGGCCCGTATAGAACATTCAAATGAAAATTATCAATGATGGTTCCCAGTTTAATGCCGGTCTTACTTGCCACGTTGATCACGCTCCCTTTTGCAGTATGTTCCCCATTATCTTACCACATTCCATTCCCGAAAAAAATAGCAAATCCATCAAATTCGCACTTGATTTTTTTCCCTCTCTATGGTAGCATAATGTAGTTATCGTTTGAACAAATCCCAACCAGCAAGGAGGTTAGTCAATATGGCCAAATGCGAGTTTTGCGGCAAAGGCGTGAACTTCGGCATTCAGGTGTCCCACTCCCACCGCCGTTCCAACCGTCCCTGGAAGCCCAACGTCAAGCGCGTCAAGGCTGTGGTGGACGGCGCGCCCAAGCACGTCTATGTGTGCACCCGCTGCCTCCGCTCCGGCAAGGTCACCCGCGCTGTTTGATTCCATAGGGAAAGTAAACTGGGGCCCCGCGCGTTGCGCGGGGCCCCAGTTTTTTATTACTTATCCGTTGTCTTACGCTTTATATCTGTCTCAGGATCAGATCCGCTTTCCTCCGTTGCAGGAACAGCCTCACCGGCGCTCCCCCCTGCTGAGGACAGCTTGGACCGGCTTCCCTTGTGTAAAACAAACTTAGACTCTGTTCCCTTTACAATGCGCACCATATTTCCCCGATGCTTCCACAGCAACAGGCCCCCCATTATGACGGCCAGCAAAATGATAAGCGGATCCCGGTACACCAACCCAGACACGATGGGAAATGAAAATCCCGCCCAACATGATCCCAGGGAAACGTACTTCGTAACCACGGCCAGAACAATGAAGCCAACCCATACCACCAGAGGAACCAACCAGCTCTGATAAGCGCCGTCACCGCCAATACCGATCATGATGGCTATGGCACCGCCGGAGAGAACCCCCTTCCCTCCTCTGAACTGGAAGGTACAGGGGAACATATGTCCCAGAATACAAAACGCGCCCCCCCAGTATTTAGACAGAGTAATCAATTCCGGCGAAATATGCCCGGCGATAAACATGGCGAACATCACCGCCACCACAGCCTTTACCACATCGCTCAGGATAACCACCGCCGTCAGCGGACCGCCAAACACGCGGTAAAAATTGGTCAGACCCGCATTGCCGCTGCCGTGATCTCGAATATCGTCCCGCAAAATATACCGGGAAACCACTACGGCACCATTAAAGCAGCCCAGAAAATAGGCCACAACGGCCACACCCACAGCCGCCACCGCCAACCAGCCGGGGCTGACGCTTGCCGCTTCCAGCATACGAGAATTCATGGATCAGTCCTCCTTATCGCCCTTTTGTCGGATCGTTATGCGCACTGGGGTCCCCGTCAGGCCAAAGGTGCCCCTAATCTGATTTTCCAGGTAGCGCTGGTAAGAAAAGTGGAACAGCTTAGCGTCATTGCAGAAAATGACAAAGTGAGGGGGCTTGACCCCAATCTGGGTCATATAGTAAATCTTAAGCCTCTTCCCCTTGTCTGTGGGAGGCTGAACCCTAGCCTGGGCATCACTCAGCACCTGGTTAAGCACCCCGGTGGGAATCCGCATGGCAGCCTGGTTGACCACATTGTCAATCAGCGTGAACAGCCGGTCCACCCGCTGGCCGGTAAGGGCGGAAACAAACAGAACCGGGGCGTAGGTCATGTAGCTCAGATCCCGCCGTACATCCTCTTCCATGCGCTGCATGGTTTTGCCGTCCTTCTCAATGACATCCCACTTATTCACCACGATGACACAGGCCTTGCCCGCCTCATGGGCCAACCCGGCCACCTTGGTATCCTGCTCGGTGACACCCTCCTGCGCGTCAATCATAATGACGCATACATCGCTGCGCTCAATAGCCATGGTGGCCCGCAGGACGGAGAACTTCTCCACCCGGTCATCCACCTTGGACTTCTTGCGCATACCCGCCGTGTCAATGATGAGATATTTCTGCCCCTCCTTTTCCAGATAACTATCCACCGCATCCCGGGTGGTGCCCGCCACATCGGACACGATCACCCGCTCCTGGCCTAAAATGCGGTTTACCAAGGAGGACTTGCCCACGTTGGGCTTGCCGATGATGGCCACCTTTACCACATCGTCCGTTTCCTCCTCCAGATCCTCCGGCGGGAAAAATTCGAAACAGGCATCCAGCAAATCGCCGGTGCCATGGCCGTGGACGGCGGAGACCGGGTATGGATCCCCCAATCCCAGGTTGTAAAATTCATACATATCCGGGTCAGTGTGGCCGGTGGAATCCATTTTGTTAACCGCCAGCACCACCGGCTTTTTTGAGCGCTGGAGCATCCCGGCCACATCCTGATCGGCGGCGGTCATGCCGGTTCGGATATCGCAAACAAAAACAATGACAGTGGCGGAGGCGATGGCTATCTCCGCCTGCTCCCGCATAAAGGACAAAATCTGGTCGTCGGTGCCCGGCTCTATGCCGCCGGTATCCACCAAATCAAAGGTGCGTCCCCGCCACTCCGCCTGGGCGTACAGCCGGTCCCGGGTAACGCCGGGGGTATCCTCCACAATAGACAGCCGTTTGCCCGTGAGCTTATTAAACAACATGGATTTGCCCACGTTGGGGCGGCCTACAATAGCCACCAAAGGCTTTGCCATGGAATATCCCTCCTAACAATAAGCAGCCTCTATCAGCGCTGGAAGCCCGGCAGACAGAGCCCCGGGCAATATTTCACACATTATAAGGTAGTATACCAAATCTGCCAAAAAAAAGATAGGGGAAAAAGATAAAAATTTTGAGGAGAATGCGACAAAAAAGCTGCCGGATCAGCGGCAGCTTTTTTCGTTTATTTACTTCTCGGCAGGAGCGACCTCACGGCCATTGTAGCTCATACAGCTTTTGCACACGCGATGGGGCAGGGTGACGGTACCGCACTTGGGACAGGTGTTGATACCGGGAGTCTCCAGCTTCCACACGGAGCTGCGGCGCTTGTTCCTGCGCTGCTTGGATACTTTACTCTTCGGGACGGCCATTTTGACACCTCCTTATTTGGTCAATGTCCGCGGACATTAGGACTACTGCTCTGGCTCCTCTGGCTCCAACAGCTGGGCCAGCACGGCCAGCCTCGGGTCAGTTTCCCGTTTGCAGCGGCACCTCTCCACATTTAAGTCCACGCCGCAGCCGGTACAAAGTCCCTTGCAATCCTGGGAACAGAGGTTTTTTGTGTCCATTTCGAGGAGGAATACCTCCTGCATCAGCTCGTCCAGCTCCAGCTCGCCCTCCCGGTTCAGCTCCACGATGTCATCGCTCTCCCCGTTGGCTAGCTCGAACGCCAGCAGGGTCTCGTACTCCACCGTCTTATCCCGCTGAAAGGGCTTGGCACACCGATCACAGACGAGGGACAGCATCGTGTCCATCCGGGCCTTCAGCTCTAGAGCGCCAGCACGGTTTCGTACTTGCCCCTCCACATGGACGGGGCAGGCAAAGGGCCTGATCCCATTCCAATCCAGGTTGGACAAATCCATATCCAGGGCAAAGGGCAGTACTCCGCCCGGCTGTTGGGCTAAAGGCTTTAAATCCAGTTTCATGGCACACCTCGCATAATGGCACGACTGGTATTATACTAGACCTGGCCGGAAATGTCAAACATTTTCCGCAATATTTTGTGGTTTTTTTAAGAAATAGAGCTAACCTTTCAGAAACTCCTCCAACCGGTCCATCCCCTTCTTGATGCTGTCCAGGCTGGCGGCATAGGACCAGCGCAAAAAGCCAGGTGCACCAAAGCCGCCGCCAGGCACCGCCGCCACCAGTCCCCGCTTTAAAAGGGCCGCAGAAAAATCGTCACTGCTGCGGATAACCTCCCCGTAGAGGACACGGCCCAGCTGCTTTTCAACATTCATCATAATATAAAACGCGCCCTCGGGTTTCAGGCAGCTCACACCCTCCATGCTGTTTACCCGCTTGACAATGTAATTCCGGCGCTCCTCAAAGGCACGGCGCATCTCTTCCACGCAGTCCTGCGGGCCGGTGAGGGCGGCAACCGACGCGGCCTGTGATATAGAGCTGGGAGACCCAGTGGAGTTGCTGAGATAATTACCCATCACCTTGGCAATCTTATCTTTGGACAGCAGGTAGCCGATCCGCCAGCCCGTCATGGCATAGGATTTGGACACGCCGTTGATGAGGATGGTGCGCTCCTTCACATCCTCCCCCAGAGAGGCAAAGGAGACCCATTTCACCCTGTCATACAGCAGTCCATAATAAATCTCATCGGAAATAACATAGATATCCTTCTCTACACACACCCGGGCAATGGCCTTCAACTCCTCCTCAGAATACACCATGCCGGTAGGGTTGCAGGGATTGTTTAGGATCAGGGCCTTGGTCTTGGGTGTAACGGCAGCGGCCAGCTGCTCGGCGGTCATTTTAAATCCGGCAGACTCCTGGGCCGTGACCACCACCGGCCGTCCCCCCGCCATCTTAATCAGCTCCAGATAGCTGACCCAGAACGGTGCAGGCAGAATGACCTCGTCTCCCGGGTCCACCACCGCCCGCAGGGCGATATATACGCAGTGCTTGGCCCCGCTGGTCACCACCACCTGGGAGGGTTCATATTCCAAACCACAGTCCTCCCTCATTCGCAGGCAGACAGCCTCTTTCAGCGCCGCGGTACCTGTTGCCGGCGTGTAGCGGGTCACATTGCCGGAAATGGCCTGGATCGCCGCCGCCTTGATATGGCTGGGGGTATCGAAATCCGGCTCGCCTGCGCCAAAACCGACCACATCCACGCCGTCCGCCTTCATCTGCTTGGCCAGCATGTCCATGGCCATCGTGCTTGACACCTCCACTGCGGACGCAATCTGAGCAAGTTCTTTCAAGGGAATCCCTCCAATGATTGTTTCGTGCACATTATATTCTTCACCTTGCAGAAATGCAAGCCTGTTCCAGATTATTCTTAAAGTTTTTGCAGTTTTGGAGGGGAAGCACTGCATAAACGGGCAAAGATCCTCCCCGTCTGGTTGGGCAGACGGGGAGGTCGCGGTTCACCGGCGGATATTTTTGCAATAGAGCTGATATAATCCTTTCACCAACAGATCATGGTCATACTTGATCTCCCTCCGGCACAGCCGGTAGAGGGCGGGCGCACGGCCCCCTGTGGCCACCACCGTGGCAGCCGGGGAACCTGCCGCCGCCTCCAAGGATTCGATCACCCGGTCAAAGGCCCCGCTGTAGCCATACAGCAATCCGGCCCGCATGGAGTCCACCGTATTGCGCCCCAAGGGGGTGTCCACCTGGGCCATGGAAATCTGCGGGAGCTGGGCTCCGTTTTGAGACAGGGCTTCCAGGGCAATGTCCACCCCGGGCATAATAGCGCAGCCCTCAAAGGTGTTGGCGCTCATGTAGGAAAATGTGACTGCGGTGCGGGAATTGATGACGATTGCAGGCGTTGGGTATAGCGCTGAGACGGCCACGGCGGAGGCTACAATGTCGCTGCCCAGTTGGTTGTGAATCTCCGCTTTGATGTTCAGCCCGGTTTTCAGTCCCGGCCCCACCACCAGAGGGGGCCGCCCTGTAAGCCTTCGGAGGGTGCGGACATATGTGCCGGTGATGGGAGGCACCACGCTGGATAAAATAGCGCCGTCCACCCTGCCCAATTCCGCATGGTAGAGGTGGAATACCCCCATCAAATCAATGGCGCAGCGGTCGTCGGTCATTTTGGCATCCGTCTCCAGCTCCGACTGGAAGGACAATGCCCCCTCCCTGTCAAACAGTGCGATGGTGGTACGGATATTTCCGACATCAATGGCCAGAATCATATTCCCTCTCCCCTTTCTGCTCCCTATTATACACTGCTTTATCCCTTCTGTCACCCGGCTGCGGCACATTTTCCGTAATGCAATAGGGGGCGGCGCGGTACAAACCACGCCGTCCCCGAAAATAAATATTATCCGATCTTGCAAATCATGTGCTTTTCAGCTCCGCCTGGCTGGGATGAGCAGCAGCGCACCCACCTCCGCCTCCTCTCCAGGTAGCGTGTTGGCGCAGCGGATATCCTCCACCGTAGAGCCGCACGCCTTGGCAATATCCCAAAGTGCCTCTCCCCGTTCCACCCGGCGGATGACTACCGACGGCCTGGGCCCCACGGCCTGTACCTCGCTGGGTTTTACGCCGGTAACGCACGCTGCCTGCTCCTCCCGGGTAACGGTCCAGGAGAATTCCGCCTCAAATCGCACCTCCAGCCCGCCGGTGACGGGAACGGCAGTGGCCTCCCCCACCGTCCGGCAGCGGCAGGCACACTCGCACCCCTCCGGCAGCTCCACCCGGCAGGCGACAGGAATTTCCGTTTCCACCCCGCAAAGAGCGTCGTCCTCACTGAGGTAGAGGGTACAGGCGTTCACCTGCGCTGTAAATTCCATGCCGCCCTCTGCCGGAGCGCTTGCCATCGAGAGCACAGTGGCGGCACAGTCCAGCACCTGCTTGGCAGGAATGCCTGATTCACACAGCTTCCGGCCCATCTCCCTTCGTGCAGACCGCTCCGCCAGGGTGCACAGCCGGATAGGAGAGCGCTCCACGTCAATGGGTGCGCCAACACAATAGGCATCGCTGATAAGCTCTACGCTCCGCCGCTCCCACACAGCCGCCTGGGCCAACAGTTCCAGGGCCGTCTCCAGTTCCCCCTCCCGGACGCGGCAGTCTACACTTTTCAGCGTTACCGTCACCTCGGGTTCCGCGTCGTCAGGCACTTCGCCGATGTCAAGAATCTGGGAGTAGGGCAGCTCGAATCGTGTCTGGCAAACGCCGTCCCCAGAGCGGTACACCACAGAGAGCTGCACATCTCCCTTAAGCACCAGCTTTTTCCCGATGAATTTGGCATCCGCCGTCCCCAGCTCTGCCCGGCACATCAGCAGCTCCTCAATCTCGGGACGGGAGGCTGGGGGACGAAGCACATCAGAAAATGTAAAGGCTTTTTCCGTTACGCTTGGTATAACGCAGCACTTTTTCACCCCAATCAGCTTTTGCAGCCCGGCTTCTGTTCCCCCGGTCAGATCGGCAGACAACTCCCGGCACTCCTTTTCATAGGCGGCCGCCCACACCGAAACATTTACCCGCACCAGAATCTTCCTGGGATTGATGGTGCGGGCATCCGCAGACGGCGCCTGAAGATCGGCCAATATCGGACAACCAGCGTGGAATCTGGGGTCGTCCTGGGTACACTGGATGGGAATGGCCACCTCCAATGACCGGGGCAGTTCCTCCCCCTCGGGTATGTAAAGCACCGTCACCTTCGCCGTGCCGTTGAGACGGAGGGTCCCCTCCCCCAACTCCTTGTCTTTAAGAAATACTTTGGCCGACGCCGACACAATGCGGGCAATATCCGGGCAGGCATCGGGTACTATACTCTCCAGCGTCTCCTCCTGGTGAAACATCACCTGCGTAACGCTGCGGTAGCCTTCCAGCGTGACGCGCTTCAGCTCCATTTCCATAGGCTTCCTCTCCCTTACACGTATTCTGTGCCCACTATATGAGGAAACCAGCCTGGATATGCCTGTGCCGCAGTACCTGGCGTGCCCTGCCCTCACTCCATATGGAAGATTTTGCGCATCAGGCCGCATAACGCCTTCGGAAACTTCACCACCATGACCCGCATGAAACTGAACCCCCTCTCTCGCTGCGGATGATATTCCAGCATATGTGGACGGAGGATGTCCTGTTCATTTATTTTTCAATAAAATACTGCGGTCAAGCCGTCAATTTTAAAGAAATCATATGGGAACCACTTCTATTAGGCTTTAAAAGAAAAGGACACCCCTTTGAGCCTTGCTCAAAGGGGTGTCGCTTATTGATTCCTTTCCAGCTTCCAATCCGGGAGCTCTTTGGCCTGCTCATAGAGGCGGACATAGCTCCTATAGCGGCTGGGGGCGATTTCCCCCAACTCCATGGCCTTCCGAACCGCGCAGCCTCGTTCCTTCACGTGGGCACAGCCCTGAAACCGGCAGCCGTTCAGATGGGGGGCAAACTCCCGGAACGCGGCGGCCAGTTCCCCCTTCGGGATGGCCTCCAGCTGTTCCACATCAAAGGAGGAAAAACCAGGCGTATCCGCTACCAGCCCTCCGGCTACAGGAAACAGCTCCACATGGCGGGTGGTGTGCCTACCCCGCCCCAGCTTTTCGCTGACCTCACCCACCTCCAGCCCGAAGCCAGGCTGGAGGGCATTGAGGATGCTGGATTTTCCAACTCCCGAATTCCCCGTAAAGGCAGACACCTTGCCAGAAATTGCCGTAGCTAGACTCTCCACGCCCTCCCTTGTCTCTGCGCTTACCTGTAGGGTGACAAACCCGGCGCAGCGGTATAGCGCCGTCAGTTCGTCCGCCCTCTCCAGATCGCACTTATTAAATACAATGAGGGGCTCACAGTTTTTCCACTCCGCCATAGCAGCCATACGGTCAATGAGAAAGGGATCGGTAACGGGCACCGCGCCGGAGCATACGATCACCATTTGGTCGATGTTGGCCACAGCGGGACGCTGAAACTGGTTTTTTCGGGAGTGTACAGCATCTACCATCCCCGTTCCATCTTCTGTGACTGTGATCTCCACCCGGTCCCCCACCAGCGGGGTGATCCTTTGATGACGTAGTTTCCCCCGCCCCCGGCAGGGAATGGCGGCCCCATCCCCTGGGTCCACATAGTAAAACCCGCTCAGGGCTTTGACAATACGGCCGGTCATTGTCTAAAGTCCAGAGGATAGCTGTTCACCAGTATCTCGTTAATATAGATGAACACGTTTTGCACCCCAGAGCCGGACACCTGCCGGCTGACCACAGTGTTCATGTCGGCGTCTACATTGTTGTCATATATGGTATTTTCCCCCACGATGATGGTAACGCGGACGCTTCCACTGTATGCGCTCAGATCCACCGTAATGGTCTGGGTGCTGGTGGGCACGGCGGCATCCTGCGTGGGCTCCACCGGCGGGTCGCTCTCTTCGGGCGGATCACTCTCCACAGGGGCCTCAGAGGGCGTGGGCTCCGGTATCTCTGGCCCCTTGCTCACCCACAGGTCGATGGCGGTGCCCTTATCCACCCCTTCACCCGGGTTCACGCTCTGCCACATCACGCGGCCCTCGGCGTATTCATCGCTGTAGTACGAGTCCACCTTTCCGACCTCCAAACCGAGCTGCTTGATCTGAGCCTTGGCGTCCTCAAGGGGCACGTTAAGGAATCGGATCACCGTGGCCTGCTTCTGCTCGGGACCGGTACTGATGACAAGGGTAACTTCATCCCCCTTTTCCACTTTCATGCCATCAATGGGCGTATAAGAGATGACATAGCCTTCCGTGATGGTTTCAGAGGGGGAATACTCCATTTTTACCTGCAAGCCCATCTCGTTTTGCAGTTTCTGGAGGGCCTGCCGTACGTCCCAGCCATTTACAGGCGGCATAAACATATTGTCCTCGCCGCCGCTGATGCTTACCTTGATAACCTTATCGCCTTCCCGCACACGGGTGTTGCCCTCGGGGCTCTGCTCACAGATCTGATCCTCCGGGTAATCCGTACTGTAGACAGTCCCCTTCACCTCCAGCTTGAAATCGCCCAAAATACTCTTGTTCTGGTCCAATTGATCCAGGGTATAGCCCAACAGATTGGGAACCTCATACTCAGGCGCCTCAGCAAATAGATCCTTGATGAAGAAATTGATGAGGAAGTAGCCCATGCCGACAATAAAGATCAGAATAACCAGCACTGCCGCCACTGCGGGAAGCACTCCGCCCCGGCGGGGCGGCTCGTCATCGTAATCGTACTCGTCCTCTTCCCGGCGCCGGCGTTCCTTCCGCTCGGCCTGCGTGGGGCGCTCCGGCTCCCGGCGCTCCACCGGCATCCGTACAGAGGCGGTGATTACTTTCGCCGGCACCACCATGGTAGGTTCATCGTCGGCATCCGCCTCTGGGGCCGCAGACACCTGGAAATCCGGGTTTTTGCGGAACTCCTTCAAATCATCCAGCATCTCCTCCGCCGAGCCGTAGCGCTGGCTCAGCTCCGGGGCCATAGCCTTCATGGTGATGGCCTCTAAAGCGCGTGGCACCTCCGGGTTCAGGTCACAGGGGGGCACGGGAATGGATTTGATGTGCTGGATGGCCACTGCTACCGGGGTGTCCCCCTCAAAGGGCAGACGGCCGGTGAGCATCTCATACAGCACCACCCCCGCAGAGTAAATATCCGTACGGCAGTCCACATGGCTGCCCTTGGCCTGCTCCGGGGAGATATAGTGCACCGAGCCGATGGCCTCCTGGGTCATGGTATTTTGGGCGGCGCTGGCCAACTGGGCGATGCCGAAGTCGGTGACCTTTACGCTGCCGTCCCGGAGAACCATGATGTTATGGGGCTTAATGTCCCTGTGGATGATCCCCCGGCCATGGGCATGGCTCAGCGCGCGCATGATCTGGGTAATGAAATGCTGGGCCTCCCGCCAGTTCAGGGGGGTGCCCCGGCGCTGCATATATTGCTTCAGTGTCAGCCCATCCACCAGCTCCATGACGATATAGTCCAGCCCGTCGGACCGGCTCACGTCATATACCGATACGATGTTGGCGTGGGACAGCATGGCCACCGCCTGGGACTCATCGTGGAACCGGCGGCGGAAGTCGGCATCCTGTGCCAGCTCCGGCTTTAATATTTTGATAGCCACCAGCCGGTTCAGCCGGTGGCATCGGGCCTTATACACCATCGCCATGCCGCCGGTGCCAATGCACTCTAAAATCTCATATCGGTTATCGAGCATTTTACCTATGTATTGATCCATGGTAAAAAAGTCCTCCTCATCACAGTTGCGCCAGCACAACAGTCACGTTGTCCGGCGCGCCCCGCTCCAACGCCTGCTCCAGCAGTCTCTGGCAGAACCGCCCCGGGTCCTCCTCCTGCCCGCTCAGGCGCAGCAGCGTACGATCCTCCAGCATATTACTCAATCCGTCGCTGCACAATAGCAGGCGGCTTCCCGGCCGGGGTGACAGCCGGTTCAAGTCATACTCCACATGGCTGTCCACCCCCAGGGCGCGGGTGATCAGGTTCTTCTGCGGATGGCTCCTGGCCTGGTCCGGCGTGATCTCCCCCCGGTCCACCAGCATCTGCACCAGCGAGTGATCCACCGTCACCTGGCGGATTTCCCCATCCTCCAGTAAGTATCCCCTGCTGTCCCCCACATGAACCATACAGACCGCTCCGGGCAAAATCAGGGCCGCCACCAAGGTGGTACCCATGCCCGCATAAGCGGTATTTTCCATACTTAGCTGAAATACCCGCGTGTTAGCCCGGGAGCAGGCGTCTGACAGCACCTGCTCCCAGCGGGAGGGATCGTCTAGGCTCCCCTGGCCCAGTCCTTCCTCCACTGCGGAGGTGAATTCCTCCACCGCCACCGCACTGGCCACGCTGCCTGCCTGGGCACCGCCCATACCATCGCACACCACCAGCAGAACAGCCTCACCATCCAGATGCCGAATGGCGTAGCTATCCTGATTGTCCTTGCGCTGACAGCCTATGTCCGTCACACCACAAACTCTCAAGTTAATCCCTCCTCTGGGGTATGGGTCTCACCCTCCAAGATACGCCTTCGCCGCAGCTGACCGCAGGAGGCATCAATATCGCCTCCCAGCTTTCGCCGCACCGTAGCCGTGACGCCGCGGCTCTCCAGACGCTGCTGAAACTGCCGCACCCGGCGGCTCGGCTTCAATGGCGATTCCGCCACTTCGTTGAGAGGGATCAGATTTACGTGGCCCGGCTGGCCCCGCAGAAGCTCGGCCAATCGATCCGCCTGTTCATCAGAATCATTCACTGCCTCAACCATGGCATATTCATAGGAGATGCGCCGCCCGGTGGTCTCAAAATACCGCCGGCAGGTATCCATGAGCAAATCCACCCCTACGGCCCGGTTCACCGGCATAAGCTGCGAGCGGGTCTCGTCATCTGGGGCATGGAGCGAAACACTCAAAGTTAATTGTAACCCAAGCTGGGCCAGTTTGTCAATTTTCTTTACCAGTCCGCAGGTGGACAGGGAGATGTGACGCATTCCGATATTCATCCCGTCAGGGTGATTTATTAGGGACAAAAACCGCAAAATATGGTCAAAATTGTCCAGTGGCTCACCAATTCCCATCATTACAATGTTGGAAACCGTCTCACCGCTGTCCTTTTCGGTAAATATTACCTGATCTAAAATTTCCGCCGGGGTCAGGTCTCGAACCTTTCCCCCCAGGGTAGATGCACAGAATACGCACCCCATATTACACCCAACCTGGCTGGATACGCATACAGTATTCCCATGCTTGTAGCGCATCAAAACCGTTTCCACACAATTTCCATCGCCCAGCCGCCACAAATATTTAATAGTGCCGTCCAGCTTGGATACCTGCTTGCGCTCTACTCTGGGAACGGTGAGTACACACTCGGTCTCCAACCGCTCCCGCAGGGCGTGGGGCAAGTTTGTCATCTCACTGAAGGACTCCACCCCCTGATGAAGCCAGCGGAACACCTGCATTGCCCGAAACCTGGGCTGGCCCAGCTCCTTGAAATACACCTCCAGCTCCTCCGGCATCATGGATTTTAAATCTATCATGGGGTTTACCCCTTTCTGCGCAGCTTGGCCATAAAAAAGCCGTCGGTGTCATGGATATGGGGCCAGAGGGTTAACTGCCCCGGCTGCTTCCCCCAATGGGGCAGGTCAAAGGGCTCTGGGACAAACTCTGGGTGATCCGCCAGAAAGCCGTCCACCACATCGCCGTTCTCTCGGGGCAGAACGGTACACGTGGAGTAGAGCAGCACCCCGCCTGGACGGACATAACGGGCGCAATTATCCAAAATTCCTCGCTGAACCCTGGGCAGGCCCTTCAGCGGCGCTGGATCCTTATAGCGGATATCCGGCTTCTTACGGATGATGCCAAGCCCGGAACAGGGCACATCGGTAAGCACCACATCAAAACAGTCCAGCCAGTCCTCCCTGGTTCGGGCGGCATTTTGCAACGCAGGGGCTACGATGGATAGTCCCAGTCTTTCCCGCCCCGCTTCCAGCAGCTTGATCTTGTGCGGATGAATGTCACAGGAGATCAGCTCCCCCCGGTTTTCCATCATAATTGCTGCGGCAAAGGACTTGCCGCCGGGAGCGGCACAGCAGTCCAGCACCCGCTGGCCAGGAGTGATCCCTGCCGCCAGCACCGCCAGCCTCGAGGCCGCGTCCTGAATATAGAATTCTCCACGCTGGAAGGTATTCAGCCGCTCCAGATCGCCGGTACCGCTGAGCAGCAAACAGCCTTCCAGCCAGGGGTGCGGCTGCACCTCTGCCCCGGCGGTGCGCAGCTCTTCCGCCAGCTTTTCAGGCGTAGTTTTCAAGTAGTTTACCTGGGCGGTGGTAGGGGGCTGCTGGTTGTTGGCAGCCAGCAGCGCCTGCGTGCCTTCTACCCCAAGCAGTGCGGAAAAATCTTCCACCAGCCATTGCGGATGGCTATGTTGAATTGACAAGCGTTTTGACTTGTCAGTTTCATTTACTTCAAGGTTTTTCCCCTGCCTTAAAAGAGTGCGGAGCACACCGTTCACCAGACCTGCCGCCCGGGGATTACGGTTGTGCCGTTTAGCCATCTCCACCGCCTCGTTCACCGCCGCACTGGGTGGAATTTTGTCCAGAAACAGAAGCTGATAGGCCGCCACGCGCAGGCCGCACAGAACCTTCACGTCCAGCTTTTCAAGCCTCATGGAACACACCTGGGCCAGCCGCCAGTCCAACAGCAGTTTATTTTGCAGCACTCCATAACAGAGGCGGGTAGCCAGCGCTCCATCCCGGCGGTCTAACCCCTGCTCCCGGATGGCGCGCTTCAAGTATCCGTCCGACCAAGCTCCCTGCTTCTCACAGGCGGCCAGGGTAAGTACCGCCGTCTCTCTGGCTGAACCCATGGAATCACTCCTGTTTTGTCAGCGTCGTCCCCTGGGGAATGGGGTGCCCCAGCAAGAAGGCAGGGGCCGCCATCGGCTTCTTACCGTCTGGCTGAAGCTCCAAAATATCCAATATCCTGCCGTCTCCACAGGCCACCCGCAGACCCTTCTTGTCCGCCTGCACAACAATGCCGGGGGCGCTGCCGGTGGTTTCTCCTGTTATCTCCGTGCGCAGAACCTTGCACCGAATACCGTCCAGAATTGCTGTGGCTGCAGGCCATGGATACAGCCCCCGCACCTGGTCATGGAGCTGCCGGGCAGTCCGAACCCAGTTCAAGGGAGACAGTTCCTTTGACAGCATAGGCGCACGGGTAGCCTGAGCCTCATTCTGGGGGATTGGATGCACCTTCCCTGCCTCCAGAGCCGCCACGGTGTCCACCAATAGTTCGGCTCCCATGTCCGCCAGCCGGTCAAAAAGCTGGGCTGCATTCTCATCAAGGTCAATGGGGGTTTGGGCCTGAGCCAGGATATCCCCGGTATCCATTCCCTCCGCCATATACATGATAGTAACCCCGGTTTCGTCCTCACCGTTCAGAATGGCCCAATTAATGGGGGCCGCACCCCGGTACTTGGGCAGTAGGGACGAATGGACATTGATGCACCCCAGCCTGGGCAGCTCCAGAATGTCCACGGGCAAAATTTTTCCATAGGCCGCCACAGCAATCAGGTCGGGGTTCAGCGTCCGAAGTATTTCCAGCGCCTCCCCGTCCCGCATTTTCACGGGTTGAAATACCGTTAATCCGGCCGACACGGCATATTCCTTTACAGGCGGTTGCTGTAGCTTCATTCCACGGTTTTTAGGCTTATCCGGCTGGGTAAACACGCCGCATATCTCATGACCTGCCTCCACCAGCACTTTCAGGGATGGCACGGCAAAGTCCGGCGTACCCATAAAGACAATTCTCATTGCTCCTCCTCTGCCTGCTCCATCGCGTCCAACTCCTCCACCGTATACAGCCGGTCTGTGTGCTCCACAAAGAGGTGCCCATCCAAATGCTCAAGCTCGTGGCAGAAGCATCGCGCCACCAGATCCTCGCCGGACGCCTCAAAGAAATTCCCGTCTCGGTCCTGCGCGCGCACAGTCACCAAGCTGGGCCGCTGGACCATGCCATATTTTCCAGGCACGCTGAGGCATCCCTCCCAGCCATTCTGCTCCCCCTCCTGGCTGACAATCACGGGATTCACCAATTCCAGCATGTGGTCGTCTCTATCCTCAACCACCACCACACGGCGCAAAATACCGATCTGAGGCGCGGCCAGCCCAACACCGCCGGAATCCGACAGCGTCTCCTTCAAATCGTCCAGCAAATCATGGAGCTTGCGGTCAAATTTTTCCACCGGCCGGCAGGTTTTAGTCAGGACTGGATCGCCCTGGGTTAGAATTTCTCTCAGTGCCATAGTGCTTCCTCCTTGTTTAATCCAGCGGGTTCAGATCTGCAAACAGGGCTACACCTTTGTTTTTTCGGTCTGTTTGGGCCTGCCGGAGCAGATGGGCTATGAGCTGGCGAACAGCCCTGTTATTTTGCGTGCTCAAAATCAGCCGAAAGCGATAACGGTCATTAAGCTTTGCCACCGAAAACGGCGCCGGTCCCAGCAGGCGGCAGGGAATTTTGTCATAGGGCGCTTTCCGCAGCGCGCCGCCCAGCGCCTCTCGCAGCCGCACCAACGTCTCGAGCACCGCTGTCTCCTCCAGCCCGGACGCAGACAGCACAAACAGGTCGCAGAAGGGCGGCAGCTCCCTGGCCTTGCGCAGTCTAATTTCCTGCCGATAAAAGCTGTCATAGTCCTGGCTGGCGGAAAAACGGATCACATCATTATCCGGGGTAAAGGTCTGTATCACCGCACGGCCTGCTTTCTTCCCACGCCCCGCTCTTCCCACCACCTGGGTCAGCAGCGAAAAGGCCCGCTCCGCCGCGTGGACATCGCCAGTGTACAGCAGCTGATCCGCCGATACCGCCCCCACCAGGGTAACATTCTCAAAATCCAGCCCTTTTGCTACCATCTGAGTGCCCAGCAAAATGGGAATGCGCTCCCGGCGGAACTTTTCCAGGATACTCTCGTGGCTGTGGACAGCGGATACAGTATCCGCATCCATACGCAGCACGGCCGTTCCCGGAAAGAGAGTCCTCAGCTCCTCTTCCACCTTCTGGGTGCCTGCGCCGAAAAAGTCCAAAAGTCCTCCGCAGATGGGGCACTGGTCGGGCAGCGGCTGGGACCAGCCACAGTAGTGACACATCAGCCGCCGGTTTGCCGAGTGATACGTCAAATGAACGGAGCACCGTGGACAAGTTGGGGTTTGGCCGCACTCACCACAGCTGACCATGCGGCTGGCTCCCCGGCGGTTGAGGAATAAGATCGCCTGCTCTCCCCGGTCAATGGTCTCTTCCAGCATAGCGGCCAGCGGTGCGCTGATGGTTCCGCCATTTCCCCGGCGCAGTTCGTCCTTCATATCCACCACCGCCACCTGGGGCAGAACCTGCTCATTATACCGCTGGCGCAGGGAAAACAGGTGATAGTCCCCTTGCTTCGCCCGGTACATAGACTCCACTGTGGGCGTGGCAGACCCCAGCAACAGCAGCGCCCCCGCTTTGTAACAACGGTAGCGGGCCACCTCCCGGGCATGATACCGGGGATTTTGCTCTGATTTGTAGGATGGCTCCTGTTCCTCATCCAAAATGATGAGCCCCAGGCTGGGCAGGGGCGCAAACACAGCGGAGCGGGTGCCCACCACCACCCGGGCCTCCCCCGCCCGGGCCCGCTTCCACTCATCGCACCGCTCTCCGGCAGATAAGGAGCTGTGAAGAATGGCCACCTCGCGGCCAAAGTGGGAGTTGAAAATTCGCATCAGCTGGGGGGTGAGGGCGATCTCCGGCACCATCACCAGCGCCGTTTTTCCCCTCTCCAGCAGGGCATGGATGAGCTTGAGATATACCTGCGTTTTGCCGCTGCCGGTGACGCCGTACAGCAGCGCTGCGGCACTCCCCCCCTCCGTCAGAGCCAGCAAACCTTCATACGCCGCGGTCTGTTCCGCATTGAGCTCCACTGGGGCTGCCTGCTCGTATATGGGCATCTGGGGCCGCCGGTACACCTCCCGCTTGGACAGGGTCAGCACCCCCATCCGCTCCAACGTCCGCAAGGTAGTCATGGACGCGCCGGTGAAATAGCACAGCTCTTTGGCGGAGGTCTCCCCCACGGCGCAGATAGTCTCCCCCGCGGCATATTGCAGAGGAGCCCGCCGCCGCTTGGGCGCAAGCAGCGCCATCGCGCTGCCGGGATCCATCGCCAAGGTGGCAATCTGTTCCGTCTTGTCATTGATTCCCCGGGCCGCGCTGGCTTCGCGGACAATGATACCCCTTTCCTCCATGTCCCGGATGGCAGGCCCTGGGTCGGACACGCCGAACGCAGTGCGGATCTTGCCCTCCTCCGCCCAGCCTCCGTTGGCAAAAAGCAGCTCTACCAGTTTTTGCGCCCGTTTAGACTCTCCCGCCGCTTCGTAGGCCGCCTCCCGATCCACCTCGGGCGCAAAACGCCAGCAGGACTTCAGGGAAAACCACAACCCCGCCGGGATCATAACCCGCAAGGCATCATACACGGTACAGAAATACTGCTCCCGCATCCACAGAGCCAGCTGCACCGCAGCCCCATCCAGCAGCGGCCCCTCATCCAGCAGGGCCAAAATGGACTTTAGCTTCTCCGCGTCCTCCCGCTCACCCAGGGCCAGCACAATGCCGTCGCTCACCCGGTTCCCCCTGCCAAAGGGTACCGCCGCCCGCATTCCAGGCTGAATCGCTTCCTCCAACGGGCCGGGGACCAAGTAATCAAAGGGCCGGTCGATGGCATAGGTGGCAGCAGATACGGCTATTTTTGCAATGCGGACCACTAAACCACCTCTTCCTCCACAAAACCGGCTTACCGTCCGCTTTCAACGTCCAAAGGGCAAGCAGTACGCCCGCTTGCCCTTTTTGGGTCTCTCACTCTATGCCCTGCTCGGGCTGGGACAGCTCTTCGCAGGCAGATTCAGCCTCTATCTCGGCCGTAAGGGTACCGGCGGCCACCTCCCGGATGGCTAGGGACACCGCCTTCTCTTCCAGCGGTTCACCAGATACCTCTGCCTCACTGGACAGCTTTCGGGCCCTGCTGGCCACCAGGTTCACCAGCATATACCGGCTGGGCACCTGGCTCAGCAGTTCCTTAATGGGTGGATAAAGCAGCATATATACCATTCCTTTCGATTTGCACTCAGTTTGCCTGGGGGCCAATAATGCCTTGGGCCAGGCCGATCCGCTTTTGCGTCCGGCACTGCTCCGCCTGGAGGATGGATTGGATCTCCTGGGCAGCGTTCATCACCGTGTCGTTCACCACCAGGTAGTCATAGTGGACGCATTCCCGGCACTCCTGCCGGGCCTTTTCCAGCCTGCGCTGAATGACTGCCTCCTCGTCGGTGTTGCGCCTGTGGAGGCGGCGGGACAGCTCTTCAATGGAGGGTGGGATGAGAAAGATGAAGACCGCCTCAGGACAGCGCTCCCTCACCTTGGCCGCCCCCTGAACCTCAATGTCCAGCAGTACATCCACCCCTTGCTCCAGCTGTTCCCGGATTACCTTCAGCGACGTGCCATAATAATTGCCCACGTACTCGGCATATTCCAACAGCTCCCCCGCGGCAATCATCCGCTCAAACTCCTCCCGGGAGACGAAGCTGTAGTTCACCCCGTCCTCTTCCCCGGTGCGGGGCTGCCGGGTAGTAAAGGACACGGAAAAATGAATATCCCGGCGGCAGCTCAGCAACTCCGAGATCACGGTGCTCTTCCCCACCCCGGAGGGCCCGGACAGCACAATAAGCTCTCCCCGTGTTTTCTTCTGCGATACGCTCATGGCGTCTCCTCCTCTGTCTCTGGAGCCTCCTGGAAGCGGGCGGACACCTGTTCCGGGGACAGCGACGACCAAATCACATGGCCGCTGTCTGTCACCAGCACCGCCCTGGTTTTACGGCCAAAGCTGGCGTCGATGAGTACGCCACGCTCCCTGGCCTCCTGACCCAGCCGCTTCACCGGCGCGGAGTCCGGGCTGACTATGGCCACCACCCGCTGAGCGGACACCATATTGCCAAATCCAATATTGACCAGCTTCATGTCCGTCACTCCAGATTCTGGACCTGTTCACGGATTTTCTCAATCTCCGCTTTCATATCCACCACCCGGCGGGTGATCTCCACATCGCTGCACTTGGAGCCGATGGTGTTGGCTTCCCGGTTAAACTCCTGAATAAGGAAGTCCAGCTTACGCCCCACCGCGCCTCCTGTTCCCAGCAGCTCCCGCAGCTGGCCCAGGTGGCTGTGGAGCCGTACCGTCTCCTCGTCCACCGCCACCTTGTCGGCAAAAATAGCCGCCTCGGTGAGCAGCCGGGCTTCGTCAATCTGGGTATTTTGGAGTACCTCCCGCATTTTGGCCTCCAGCCGGGTCCGGTAGTCGTTCACCGTCTGGGGGGAGCGTTCTTCCACCTCGCCCAAGAGCTTTTCAATGGTGTCCGCCCGGCCCAGAACGTCTTCCGCCAGCCGACCGCCCTCTGTGGTGCGCATGGCGTTGAAGTCTTCCAGGGCCAGGTCCAACACAGACAGCAGCCGCCCCTTCATCTGCTCCGGGTCCTCCTCCGCCTTCTCCACCGTGAGCACATCGGGAAACCGGGCCAGGTCTGTGGCGTAGTACTCCCGCCGAACCTTTCCGCCGCCCAGGTTGTGAAGCCGATAGAGCGCGTCAATGTAGCTCTTGGCCAGCTCCTCATTTACCGTTACCACCATGTCATCCCCGCAGCCGCGCACAATGGTGACAAATATATCCACTTTACCCCGGACTGCGCTCTTCTGCACCCTGGCTTTCATGGCGTCCTCCGCAAAAATATAAGCTCTTGGCATTTTTACCGTACAGTCCAGGTAACGATTATTCACCGCGCGCAGCTCCACCGTGAGCTGAACCCCGTCCTCAAAGGACAGCTCCCCACGGCCATAGCCGGTCATGCTTTTTACCACATTAACCTCCAGCCTTTCAGCGGACCGCCCGCTGCACACGGTTGAGATATACCGCGATCAGCTTGCTGAATCCATAGTCATATGCCACAAACACGATATTGGCCGCCGGGTAGAGCACCCAAAGAGAGCTCCCCAGCCGCTCGGGTAAAGTAGCCAGCATTGCCCTCATCATGGTCAAGTAGAGCGCCGTAAATGCCGCGTTGAAAAATCCCAGCTTCACGGCGTACTCCAAAAGCCGCTTCCGAGGCTTCTCCGCCATCGACTTCACCATGGGATACAGTCCAAACAGCGCGGTAAAAAGCAGCGCACAGAACTTGTCCGGCGCCAGCAGCAACGCCAGAATGGACGCCCCCGCCCAGCACAAAAACCCCGCCTTCAGTCCCACCGAAACCACTGCCGCTGCGGGCAGCAAACCGCCCAGTGCCACGATCCCCCAGCGGCCTGTGGGAGCCAGCGAAGCCAGATACACCAGTATCACCGCCAGAACCCCCAGGATCGCTGGATAGGCTACCTTCACCGCCGCATTTTTCCGTCTCATATCAGCGGCAGCCCCCGCACAGGCAGTTCATGCACATCAGCGTGGTGCAGCAGTCCAGGCCGTCGCACTGTGCCCCCGTCATGTTCGGCTGATAGCCGTAGCCGCCCTGCTGCATCATGCTAAACGCCTGACGGTACTCCATATTGCCCGGTTCCATTTGAACGGCGATCTGGTAGTTCTGTCTGGCCTCGTCCAGCCAGCCCCGCCGGTAGGCAATGGAGCCCATGAGGAAATACCACTCCCCATTCCGGGACACCCCCTGCAAAAGACGCTCCGCCCCCTCCAGATCTCCCCGGCTGACCGCCTGACGGGCCTGGGCGAACACACCCCCTGCGCTCTGCCGCTGCTGCTGATAGGAGGAACCATAGCCGTAGCCGCTCTGCCCCTGGGAGGCGGTTCCCCCTCCATAGCTGGAACCGCCTCCGGCCCGGGATCGGGTGATGGCGTCATATGCCTCGTTGATCTCCTTCATCTTCTCCTCGGCCAGATCAGCCAGGGGGTTATTCTGGTAGTTGTCCGGGTGATACTTTCGTGCCAGCTCACGGTATGCCTTTTTAATCTCATTGTCATCAGCATCGGGGCTCACACCCAGCACCTCATAGGGATCTCTCATTTGGCTTTCTCCTTATTGTCTCTCATTTCTTTCCAACGGCCGTCCAGCACGGCGCTTTGCACTCTGGGCAGGCCGATATAGAGTATGTTTTCCACAATGGGCTTCCATCCGCCCAGCTTCAGCAGCTCCGCCGCCGAGCCGGCCAGACGCAGGGAATGGGTGGCCGTCGTCTCCAGATAGTCCCGGTTGTCCCGGACCCGCCCCGCAAAACGGGCATCCAGTGCATTATAGCGCCCTTTCCGCCTGTCGTCATCCAAATCATCCCAAGCATCCATCAGGTAAATCCACCGGCCCAGGTGATAGAGCAGCTGACAAAGCGCCCGTCTGTCCCCCTCCTTGGAAACGGCTTGGGCGGCGCAGGCTAAAATCCCGGCAAAGGCGTCCGCCGCCCGGTCTAACTGGGGGGAGCCCGCCTCCTCCAGCTCCCGCAGGCGGGCCAGCCCCTCCCGGGCCTGGGCGTCAAATTCCGGCTCAGCTGCCGCCGCCCGGCGGTAGGCGCCCTGGAACAGCCGCCTCACCATGCGGAAGGGGAGCCCTGTGAAAAAGCCGTGGTCGTCCACATCGTCGGACAATTTGTGCCAAGTGAGAATCATACTCTGGTCGGCGGCGGCATCCATCTGACTGCCAGCCACACAGGTTCTCGGCTTCCGAAGCGGATGTACCGGGCAGCGCAAACAGCACAGCCTGTCCTCCCGCTCCCCCGCCGCCAGCACAATAGCCAAAAAGGTGAAGTCATATTGTAATGTCATCCGGGCCAGCCAGCCGTGACGCCTTCCAAGCGCATGGCAAAGTCCGCAGTAAACACTCTGATAAGCATCCTTCTCTTCCTGATTCAGCCGGTCCAGAGCGGGACGAATATAGCCAAACATCAGCCGTCCTTGACCAGTGAGACCACCACAGAGTAGGTCCTGGGGGTCACCACTCCCACATCACTCAAGGTCCCCGCGCTGTCCAGGTAAATGGTGGCGGGCACCGTATACTTCCCGGCAGCCTGATTGATATCCTTCAAATCGGCCACGACACGGATGCTCTCCTCGGTAAGCTCGTCCAGCAGCACCTCCGGCCCCCGCACCCGTACCGCCAGAACCTGGGTGATGATAGTGGGCGTCCAGCCCTCGGGGGTGTTGATGGTGCTGATACGGCTGGTCACCTGGAAGGTGCGGGTCTCCACCCGTTTGTTCACCCTGATGGTGGCGGTCACCTCGGTGATACCGCTCAGGTTTTCCAGCTCATCGGCCAGAGGGATGGCAAATGTCACATCTCCCCCGTTTTGGGCCAGGTTATCGTCCAGCTCGGCCAGGTCTATGGTACCCAGAAGCAGTTCTCCTTCGCCCGCCAGCGCATCCACAGCCTCTTTGCTGCCGGCCACTGTAATGCTCTTGTCGCTGAGACTGAGCGTGATGTCGCTTACACTCAGTCCTCCTCCCGACACCACATTCACCTTGAGCGGAATCTCCGCCGTAGCCCTTATGGGGAAAACCGTATAAATTGTGTCTACATCGCAGTTTACATCCAGCTCCAGCGGGTCGCCGCTTGCTCCGATCAGCTGGAAGGGAAAAGCATCGCTCACTGTCTCCGTCAGATTGTCCCCAGAGACAATAACTTTAACGTGGGACACCTGGTTAACCAAATCCGCCCGGCCGCTGACAACCAGTTCCACTGGGTCAAAGCGGAAATCATCGTTATCTCCAGCCAAATAGCCCTCGGCCACCGTGCCTTGGAACTCACCTTCTATCCTTACCTTCCGGCTCAGTGCCTGGGCCACTTCCACACTCACTGCGCTGCCGCCCAGCCCGCCCGGTCCGCTGTAAATAATCTCCACATCCGTATCTTTGACCCCGTTAGGCAGAATCACCCGGTAGTTCACCACATGGGTATCCTCTGTGCTGATGTTGGCCACATTCGCCACCAGCCTGGGCTGCTCCCTCTTCAGCACGGCCAATACCGTAGGGGCCGCCTGGACGGTGATGGTGGCCTTCACATCCCGGTTGACAATCATCAGCCCCCGCTCCTCCAGAATTTCTTCCCCAGAAAACTCCACAAGTAGGTTTGCAAAGCGTTCGCTGTCCTTTGTTCCATCCTTGGAAGTCACAAACAACCATGCAGCGAAAGCCAGCACAATGGAGAGCACCATATATAGAGCCTTGCTGTCAAGAATCTTCTTTCCCATTGGAATTATCTCCCTTGATACCCCTGAATACGCTGGAAATCCGGGCGGCCGCGGTGACGGGCTTATTCTCCTCGCCGGATCCGGGCATCAGCTCCAGGCGGAGCAGCCGCTCCAAGGTCTCCGGCGATAGGTGACGCTTAAGCATCCCATTGACAGCCACCGAAATCGAACCTGTTTCCTCAGATACAACTGCCACCACTGCGTCGGAGTTCTCACTGATGCCGATACCAGCCCGGTGGCGCATACCCAGATCCCGGCTCAAATTCACATTGCCCGACAGGGGAAGCATACAGCCAGCCCCTATGATGCGCCCGCTTCGGACAATCACCGCCCCATCGTGAAGGGGCGCTTTGTTCCAAAATAAGTTCTTCAAAAGCTCGGCTGACACCTGGCAGTCCAGGCTGGTGCCGGTCTTGAGCACGTCGTCCAGCAGTGTGCGGCGCTCAAATACCATCAGCGCCCCCACCCTGTCCCTGGAGAGGGACGCATAGGCGTCCACCGTCTCCTTAATGGCTGTTTCCAGGTCGTTGCTGTAGCTCTCCGCTACAAACAGCTCTTTAATTTTTCCGCTGCCCATCTGTTCCAGAAACCGGCGCAGCTCCGGCTGAAACAGGATGATAAGGGCGATGACGCCCAGCTCCACCGCGTTGTTCAGCACCGTGCGGACAACCCTCAGATGGAGCTGCGGCAGATTGGCCAGCGCCATAGCCACCACAATAAATAAAATAGCCTTGACCACCTGCCCGGACCGGCTGCGCCGCACGAAGCGGAACAGGTGGTAAATACCAAAGGCAATGATGGCCATATCCAGAAGGTCGGTGAGGCCGATGAGCCTGAGGTATTCCGGCACCAGCTCAAGCGTCTGCATAATGTTTTCCACGCATGCCCACTCCTTTCCTCCCCGAAACTGTTGCGGCAGCGGAATACCGCACTGCGGCATTTTGAACATTATAGCTTATCTCTCCGTCGTTGGCAAGTAATTCAAGGAGAATTCAGAGAAAATTCATGTCCTGCGCCATAGAAAGCAGCGGGGGCGCGGTCTGCGCCGCGCCCCCCTCCGTCCTATTTTTTTGCCGTTCTTGCCAGCTCCCGGACAGCCGCCGCCGCTTGATCCACCTGATCTGGGTGGTTAAAGGCGGAAAAGCTGAACCGAATGGTTCCGGTTTCCACAGTGCCCGCCGTGCGGTGGGCCAGCGGTGCGCAATGCAGCCCCGAGCGTACCGCAATCCCCCGCTTTGCCAGCATCTCTCCTGCCTCCTCGCAGTCCAGGCCGTCCACAATCATGGAGCACAGGCCGCTCTGACTATCGCCGCCTCGGAACACAGTAACGCCGGAACAGCGTTCCAGCGCGTCCATCATCCGCCCAGCCAATGCCCGCTCATGGCGGTGGATACGGCCGGCGCCCGTTCTGGCCACGAATTTCATCCCCTCCAGCAGGCCAGCCGCACCACATACGTTGTGGGTGCCCGCCTCCAAGCGGTCAGGGAGGAAATCCGGCATCTCCTGTTGTGCAGACAGGCTTCCCGTCCCGCCGTACAGCAAAGGCTGTACCTGGCCGCCGCACAGCAGCAGCCCTGTGCCTTGGGGACCATACAGGCCCTTGTGTCCCGGCATGGCGATGAATGCCGCCCCCCAGTTCTCCATATCCACGCTGAGCATCCCGGCAGACTGGGACGCATCCACAATCAGGGGCACGCCCCGCTCCTTGCAAAGCTGAGCGATACGTCCCACAGGCTGGATAAACCCAAACACATTAGACACATGGTTGCAGATCACCGCGTCCACATCGGATGTAACCTCCCGCTCAAAGGCGGCGTATACCCCTTCCGGGTCAAACAACGGCCCGGCCGCCTCCTTGACCTTTACCCCGGGGATGGCGTAAAGGGGCCGGGTAACGGCATTGTGCTCATAGCCGGAGATCACTGCCGTTCCCCCGGGCCCTACCAGAGATCGGATGGCAATGTTCAGCCCGTGGGTGGCGTTTGAGGTCAACACCACCTGCTCCGGGTCGTTCACATGAAACATCCGTCCCGCCTGCTCCCGCAGCTGATACATCAGCTCCGCCGCCCTCATGCCCGGGGCATGCCCTCCCCGTCCCGGACTGGCCAGGTGCGTCATGGCCCAGGCGGAGGCCCGGGGCACCGCCCCGGGCTTTTCCAGCGTGGTGGCCGCGCTGTCCAGATAGATCATGATCTCACCTCGCTGTACTCTCCCTCTGCTGTCTGAAGGAACACCTGCTTGGGCGACATACCCTCCCGGCGCAGTACCGTCAGCGCGTCAGTGAGCCGTCTTTCTGGAATACGCACACAGTAACCACAGCCCTCCTTGGAGATGAGCTTAGGCGAACGCTGAACCCAGCCGGGAATGCCCACCCGCTCCAGCACCTGCGCGGTGCGCTGGGCATAGGTGAGCGAGCGGCAGATGATGAGATAATAAACCAATTAGCCCACCCGTCCTTTCCCTGTTTTGAGAAACACGTAAGCGCTCCTCTCAAGGACATCATATTCCCTGAAAGGAGCGCAGGTGACACTGTTCACATTTCTTCTCTCCTGCCCAGAAACACAAGGACAGCTTGTAACTTCATTGGTGCCTTTGATTTTGGCGGAGCGCAGGAGTAATCCCAAACGGCCCCGAATTCTCTTTTTCTATCAACTGAGGGGGCTCAAATTCCCAAGCGCTTCCCTGAAATTCCCAAACCATAGAAAATCAGCTGCCCTTAGGCGCTGTTTGAAAATTGCCGCCATGCCCAAACGAGCCCTAGGGCTGGGCGCTTCCGGTGACAATCATGTTGGGCCAGCGCGCCTCCATGCGCGCATCGCCGTACTGCCGGTCGATGAACTCCTCAAAGGCATTGGCGGGCTCAGGCTGGATGGGCCGGGTGCTGTAGCGCAGCATGGCGGAGCTGGTGAGCAGGGCGTTGCAGGCCATGACAAATACCACGATCCAGGTGGCGATCTTGCCCGCCAGGGCGGGCAGGGACTCTATCCCCTTGGACATGGGGGGATAGATCATCTTGATCCACACCACCGCCAGCACACCCCAGAAAAAGCAGAACAGCACGTTGGTGCGCCCGCCGATGTTCAGCGGCATTTCGCTGTAGTCCCAGAACACCGTGCCGAATACCAGCTCAGTGAACACGCTGCACAGGTACTCATAAGCGCCGCCCACCAGGAATCCCGCCAGAAAGATATAGCGGTCGCTTTTCTCCGCCAGCCCCTGGAGGGTAACGGTGAGCACCACCGCCCCCAGCCCCCACACAAAGCTGAAGGGGCCGTAGAGCACACTGGAGCGGTTCATCCATTCCCCGTCCACCAGGCCGCACCAGAAGGTCTCGATGATATCCCCCAGCAGGGCGGAGATGAGGAACACCCATGCCAGCTTGTCCCAGCACAGGCCCTTGGCAAAGGTGTATGATCCCTCATCCTGTCCTGGGCCCGCCTCCAGTCCGGGATAGGCCCTTTGCAGACGCTTCCAGACGCTGTTGTAGATGCGCCCGGCCAGCCTGCCCTGGCCGCTGCCCGCCAGACGCTCCTCGTAGCGGGAGGCGTCCCCGGTGCGCACAGCGTAGAAAACGGCGGCAAAATCCAGGGCAGTGAGGACAAAGCAGACGATGACCACGAGCTGCCGGAGCAGCTCGGGAACCAGCATCAATCCGGCCAGCAGGAAGGGGTGGATGATGAAATACGTCAGATAATAGACCCCGGCTACCAGGGCGGAGGAAAGAAGACCCTTACCCGTACCGGACAGCAGACGGCTGCGTTCCTGGTTCCAGCGGATCTTGGGCCCCACCCGTTGGAAAAAGTAGTCGCCGATGCGCTCCACCACAGAGGACACCACCATGGTGGCCAGGAAGGATAGAACAGGCCGCCCGGCCAGAGTGGGCAGCAGCAGGATCAGAAGGACAAAGGTGAAGCCGTAGGATAGAACCAGCGGCAGGGCGACCACGCCGCGGTTACAAAATCTGCGCCGGCTGACGGCATAGTACCCCGCCTCCGCCGCCCATCCCAGGAAGGAATAGATAAGCAGATACAACGCCAGTTCATAGAAATCATACAACGATGGTCACAGCCTTTCTCTCTATACGCAGTCTTTTATGCTGGATTATACCATAATTCGAGGATAGTTCAATACCCAGCGGGAAGAAATCACAATTCCATGCCTCTCCGCGCCCGGCTGGCAGGGGGATTTCGGCGATATATCCACTTGCATTTTGTGCCGAAATGGGTTACACTGGAAAACAGGCAGAGTAGGAGCGCGCGTGTCAGGAGGCATTGCCTCCGCAGTGCCGGCGGGACGGGGAGTTGTCCGCCGGACGAAAAGCCGCAAGGCTTGCAGTGCGCCCTCCGCATCCCGCTGCCGCATGGTGGAACTGCGCCTTTTGGGCTTCCTTTGTGCGGCATACCCGTTTTGGGTGCTGCCGAATAAAAAAGGAGGTCTTTTTTTATGGAAATTTTCACAACACCCTTCTCCCGTGCCTACTGGCGGTGCGCCGCGCGGGACGCGAAAAAGCTGCGCGTGCTGGTATTCTCCGCGCTGATGGTGGCCGCCTGTGTGGCGCTGAGCTACCTAAAATCCATCCCCATTGCCGACAATATCCGAGTGACCTGGGGCTTCCTGGCCAGGGCGCTGTGCGCCTTGGTGGGCGGGCCGGTGAACGCGCTGCTGTTCGGCTTTGTGGAGGATACGGTGAGCTACTTTATGAACCCGGACGGCGGATATAACCCCTTTTACATCTTCACCACTATGCTGGGGGTGCTCACCTACGCGCTGTTTCTCTACCGCTCGGAGGTGACGGTGACACGCATCTTCCTGGCCAAGCTGGCCACCAACATCCAGAACGTGTTTTTGCAGTCGCTGGGCACCTACCTGTGGTACTCCAGCAAGGGGTATTGGGCCATCGTAGGGGTGAGCGCGGTGAAAAACGCCGTGATGCTGCCTATTCAAACCATCATGCTGGCGGCGCTGTTCGCCGCGCTGCTGCCTGTGCTGCATCGGATGGGCTACCTGCCCGACCAGGCGGCCCGGCTGAAGTTGTGGAAGAGGCCGGGGTGGCTGGATCGGCAAAAGACACCGGCCAATGTGGAAGAACCCTCCAGAAAGGACCCTTGGGAGGACTGACCGCCTGGACCGCATAACCAGAGCCATGTCCGCATACCTTCCCATGAGGGGGGATGCGGACATGGCTTTTGTTCAGTGGCTGGGGAATTTTCTGTGGGGCGGGCCGCTGCTGGCGGCGTTTCTGGCGGTGGGACTGTGGTATTCTTTTGGCTCCGGCTTTTTCCAGCTCTTCGGGCTGCCTGTGTGGTGGCGGACCACAGTGGGCTCCCTGTTCCGGCGAAGGAAGGGGGAGGGCGAGGGGGGCGGGGTAACCCAGCTACAGGCCCTGTCCACCGCCCTGGCGGCCACCATCGGCACCGGCTCCATTGCCGGGGTGGCCACCGCCATCGCCTACGGCGGGCCGGGGGCGGTGTTCTGGATGTGGATGTCCGCCCTGCTGGGGATGATGACCGGGTGTGGTGAGAAGATTTTGGCGGTGCGCCACCGGGAGCGCGGCCCCGACGGCCAATGGCGGGGCGGCCCCATGCAATATATGGGGAAAGGGCTGCGCCTGCCGGGATTGGCAAAAATATTTGCCCTTTTGTGCATTGGGGAGACGCTGACAGGGGGCAATCTGGCCCAGGCAAACTCCATTGCCACGGCCCTGTCCGCTTCCGGGGAAATCAACCCCATGGCCGTGGGCGTAGTGCTGGCGGTGGTCACCGCCGTGGTGCTGATGGGAGGTATCCGCCGAATCGGCAGGCTGTGTGAGCTGCTGGTGCCCGCCATGGCGCTGCTGTTTGTGGGGGCGGGGCTGGCGGTGATTGCCGTCAACTGGCAGGCGGCGCCGGAGGCACTGGAACAGATTGTGCGCTACGCCTTTGCTCCCCGGGCGGTGGCGGGAGGCTATGCCATGGGGACAGCCCTGCGTTATGGGGTGGCCCGGGGGGTGTTTACCAATGAGGCCGGGGTGGGTATGTCCGCCATCGCACATGCCTGCGCCGATGTGGACGAGCCGGCCGAACAGGGGATGTGGGGCATTTTTGAGGTGTTCTTTGCCACTATGGGTATCTGTACGGTGACGGCGCTGGTTATACTCACCTCCGGGGTGTACGACCCGGCCCGGATGCTGCCCCTGGCAGAGGGGGGCGCGGTGCCACAGGAGCTGCTGGGCGCGCCGCTGACGGTGGCGGGGTTTGCCACCCTGTTTGGCGAGGCGGGGGAGTGGATTGTGTCGGTGAGCCTGATTTTGTTTGCGTTTACCTCCCTCATTGGCTCAGGGTATTACGGGCGGCGAGGGGTGGAGACGCTTACCCCTGCACGGTGGGCCCAGGGGCTGTACCAGCTGGCGTTTCCCGCCTTTATTGTGCTGGGAGCTGTGGGAGATGTTACGGCGGTGTGGCAGGTGGTGGATGTATTCAGCGGTCTGCTGGCGGTGGTAAATCTGCCCGCGCTGCTGCTTCTGTCGCCGGAAGCGCTCTATCTGCTGCGGGTATGGCTGGTGGGGCAAAAAAAGAAAATGGAGAATTGAGAAGAATCCACTTGACAACGGGAGAAAAGCTGGTATAATAATCTACGTTGCGCCGCACTACAGCGGCGAGAAGCATTGTGACTTCGCCACCGATTTGCAGCGGTATCGAAGAGGTCATAACGAGCACGATTGGAAATCGTGTAGCGGCTGAAACCGCTCGAGGGTTCGAATCCCTCCCGCTGCGCCAAAAGAATCAAACGGTAGATGCCGTAGGCTGAACGCCTACGGCATCTACCGTTTCTGGGGTTTTGCCCTCCCAATTTTCGCAAGCCGAACGACAGATGCCAACAGGCCATTTTGAGCGACTGGCGGTATTTGAACCCGCACAGTCACAATTGGGGTTAGCTCCCATTTTGAGCGGGAAAAAATGCGTTATTTTCGCTGGGGCGCTATGGGCGGAGAGCGTCAAAACCTTGAACGATGTCCTCCGTATCGCCTCCAGTCTGGGCCAATACGAGTTCATTGAGGGCGTTATCACAGACAAAGAGCTGGGAGGTTGTCTGGAGGTGTGGCCATAAGCCAGGTATTATCCACAAAAAATCATTCTGCCAGCCCACGCACCGCCAGAGTTTCAAGCCCGCTCTACGCTCTGGAGCTCCATGGAGCAGATTGAGAAATCCAGTGATGGCTCAGCTTACCCGTGAAATCGAACTTACCCTTCCTGCGGAACTGTCCATAGTGGCACAGCTAGCACTTTGTCCGTTCCTACGTCCAGGACAATTTTATAGCTGCTGGGATGTGCGCTGACTTTGTGCTCCATGATAAGAGCGATGGGAACCCCCACACTCACATCATGTTGACGATCCGGCCCCTTCATCCTGATGGTATAGCCCGTTATGATCTCAATAATCACTTTAATATTATATTTTCTGTTACAGTTCTTTCCGTATTCGATTCAACGCGTTTTTCTCCAGCCGGGACACCTGAGCCTGGGAGATACCTACCTCGGCAGACACCTCCATCTGGGTTTTTCCCTGGAAAAAGCGCAGTGCCAAAATGCGCCGTTCCCGCTCATCCAGCTTGCTGATCGCGTCTCCCAGCGCAATATGCTCCAGCCATGCCTCATCGGTGTTTTTCTTGTCCTTCACCTGATCCATCACGCACACTGTATCGCCGCCATCCGAGTACACCGGCTCAAACAGGGATACCGGATCCACCACCGCGTCCAGCGCCATCACCACATCCTCCCGGCGCAGCTCCAGTATTTGGGCAATCTCATCCACTGTGGGCTCCTTCTGGTGCTCCGCCATATACTTCTCCTTGGCCTGGAGCACCCGGTATGCCGTGTCCCGCACCGACCGAGATACCCGGATAGCGCTGTTGTCACGAAGATACCGCCGGATTTCACCCACGATCATGGGGACGCCATAGGTAGAAAAACGCACATCCATTTCAATATTGAAATTATCAATAGCCTTGATAAGGCCAATACAGCCCACCTGAAACAGGTCGTCCACATTTTCTCCCCTGCCGGCAAACTTCTGGATCACCGACAGAACCAGCCGCAGATTACCGGAGATCAGCTCCTCCCTGGCTCCCATGTCCCCCGCCCGGGCCCGGCGCAGCAATTCCATGCTCTCCTCGCTTTTAAGCACCTTCAGCTTGGACGTATTGACCCCGCAGATCTCCACCTTGCCCTGCACCGCAAACACCTCACTCGGAATTGATTCAAAGTCAGTATTTCCGATGAGCGCCCATTCATACTGCGGTGGGGCAGGCTATATTTTTTATCGTCAGACCACTTTCGATGGAATTTTTTGTTCCCCCTTTCTTACGTCACATCATCCGCAGAATCTCCTTTTTCAGCCGGTCGATGATCCGTTTTTCCAGGCGAGAGATGTAGGATTGACTGATGCCCAGCTGGTCCGCTACCTCCTTCTGGGTCCGTTCCCTCCGTCCATCCAGGCCAAAGCGCAGCGTGATGATGGTGCGTTCCCGCTCCGACAGCTTTGTGATCGCCGTAAACAGGAGATCCCGATCCACATCGTCCTCCAACGGCTTTTCAATGCTGTCCCCTTCGGTGCCCAACACATCGGACAGAAGCAGTTCATTGCCGTCCCAGTCAGTGTTCAGCGGTTCGTCCAGAGACACCTCTCCCCGGCGGTTGGCATTTTTTCGCAGATACATCAGGATCTCATTCTCAATGCACCGGGACGCATAGGTGGCCAGCTTGATATTTTTGGCAGGTTTATAGGTCTCAACTGCCTTGATCAACCCGATAGTGCCAATGGAAATCAAGTCCTCAATGCCTACCCCGGTGTTTTCAAACCGCCGGGCGATATATACCACCAACCGCAGGTTGTGCTCGATAAGGCGGGAACGGGCGGGCAGCCGGGTATCCTCCCCCTCCAGCTCGGCTAGAAGCCGTCCCTCCTCCTCCCGGGTCAGCGGAGCCGGCAGAGTGTCGCTGCCCCCAATATAGTGGATCGAACCTTGGACCGGGACGCCAAGCCGGGCCAGTAGACGGCACAGCCATAAATATGTATCGGTTAACAGCACTCTAAATTCCTCCTATCAACGCCTGATACCCGCCGCCATCGTCCAGCGGCGTGGGTGACAGCGCCACCAGCAGCCTGCCCAGCGGCTTCCCATCCACCGTCACCTGCCGGGAGCGCAGAGCCAGCAGCATCCCGCACTCCACCCCCACCGCCCGATAGGGGACGAGACGCGCCTGCCGTGATCCGATGGCATGACACCGCTCCACCGACTGGACAGGGTTTCCGGGATCCGCCCAATTAGGCAGGGCTCCGGCCAGAGCATGGCAGTATGCCACCACCACCGGGCGGTTATCGGCGGGGTCGGTAAGGGTATGGCCGGTGTCCCGCAGTGCGGTCATATCCACCGTCTTTTCCCCCAACACAATTTTCAATTGGGCCAGTTCCCCGCCATGCCGTCCCACCCGGCGAAAAAACAGAGAGAGCACAAAATAGCACGCTACAAAGGACAACAGCAGCAGCCGGACATCAATAGGCGTATAGAATACTCCGTGCTCCAGCGTAAGCGAGGCGTTCCCCAACAGCTCCAACCCCAGTACCACTCCCGCCAGGGCGGCGGATGCGCCAAAAAAGAGCACCGTCACCCGCAAAAGGTACCGCTCCCCGCCATAGGCGGCAAGGGCCATCAGCACCCCTGATGCCAGTTTACACGGCCAAGCGGCCAGCCAAGCCAAGCCAGGCAGAAAGATCAGCGCCGCGTACAGCGCTCCCGCAGCTGCTCCCAAGCCGATGCGCCAGCGCGCCAGCGCCGCCCCCGCCATCCGGCCCGCCGCCAGCAGCAACAGGTAGTTGGCGATCAGGTTCAGCAAAAACAGTAGATCTATGTATACCACCGTCACCAGGCCGGGCCTCCCCTCTATCAGTCCTGCCCAAAATTATAGCCTTGCATGGCATCAAAAAAAGCCGAAGCAAGTCCAAGAAATAAAAAAATGGCCCGCCGGTCTTGCCCGGCGGGCCGCTGCTGTCATACAATCAATTCACAAAGCGCCTGTACCAGCGCGTCCATCTCCTCATCGGTCCCAATGCTGATACGAAGCCAATCTTGGATATCCGGCCTGTCCCACCAGCGCACTAATATGCCACGCTCCCGCAACCCGTCCAGCAACGCCCTTCCTGCACGGCCTGGGCAGCTGACGAACAAAAAATTCGTTTGGGAAGAAAGTACTGTAAAGTTTTTATCCTTCAATGCTCTTACCGTGCGCTCCCGGGTATTTATCACCCGGCGGCAAATTCCCTGGAAATAATCCTCGTCGCGGAACGCTGCGGCCGCCCCTGCCTGGGCCAGCCGGTCTACGGTATAAGAGTTAATAGAATCCCGCACACATCGCAGGCCATCAATCAATCCGGGGTTTCCCATGGCCCACCCCACCCGCAGGCCCGCCAACGCCCGTGACTTGGAACTGGTCTGCACCACCAGCAGATTTGGATAGCGGTCAATGAGACCCACGGCACTGTCCGCGCCAAAGTCAATGTACGCTTCATCCACAATAACCACCGCATCTGGGTTGGCGGTAAGTACCTTCTCCACCGCATCCAGCCCCGCTGCGATCCCCGTAGGCGCGTTGGGATTGGCCAACACTATTCCGCCATTATGGCCGCACAGCAGATCTATGGGAATCGAAAAGTCCGGGTTCATGGGCACTTCCCGGAATTTCAGGCCGAAGAAATTGGCGTATACTGGGTAAAAGCTATAGGTGATGCTGGGGAACACTACCTCCCTGTCAGGGTTAAAAAACGCCTGGAAAGCAAAGGCCAGTATCTCATCCGAGCCGTTGCCGCAGAACACCTGACTCACATCCAGCCCTTCCCGCCGGGCGATGGCAGTTCTCAGATCCAGACACTCTGGATCCGGGTAGAGCCGCAGGCATTCCCCTGCCGCTTCCTGGATAGCCTCAACAACCCTGGGTGAGGGCGGATAGGGGCACTCATTGGTATTTAGCTTGATGAATTTACGATCCTTTGGCTGTTCTCCCGGGGTATAGGGCACAATGTCCCGGATGCGCCTGCTCCAATACTGGTTCATTGGGATGCCTCCTCCCGCCTCACTTTTTTGACAGACTTTTCAGCCTTGGCCCGGGGAATCATCACCTCATGGCCACAGCCCAGACATCTGAGTTTGAAATCCATCCCCACCCGGAGCGCCTTCCACTCCTTGCAGCCACATGGATGGGTCTTTTTCAGCTCCAAAATATCGCCGACCCGAATGTCCATCGGCATATCACGCGCCCCCCTTGCCGGGCTTTTCGCCCTTAATCCTATCCCAGTACATCTTGGCCGCCTGCTCCGTCTTGTTGGGGCCATACTCATAGTACACATGATCCTTAATAGCATCGGGCAGATACTGCTGCGCTACCCAGTGGTTTGGATAGCTGTGGGGATAAAGGTAGCCCTGCTCCCGCTCAAATCCCGCACCGTCTGCGTGTACGTTCTGTAAATGCCGGGGATAGTCCCCGGTCCGCCCCGCCCGCACATCGGACAAAGCGGCGTCAATGGCATTGAGCACACTGTTGGACTTGGGGGCGGTGGCCAGCAAAATCACTGCCTGGGCCAGGGGCAGCCGCGCCTCGGGCAGTCCAAGCTGGAGCGCGCTGTCTACGCAGGATTTTACAATGGCCGCCGCCTGGGGATAGGCCATGCCGATATCCTCGCTGGCGGAGCACAGGATGCGCCGGATGGCGGTGAGCATGTCCCCCGCCTCCAACAGCCGTGCCAAATAATGCAGGGCCCCGTCCGGGTCAGACCCCCGCATGGACTTCATCAGCGCAGAGGCAATATCAAAGTGGTCGTCCCCGTCCCGGTCATACCGCATGGCAGATCGCTGGGCCACCAGCTTTGTGTCCTCCAAAGTGACCGTGAGCACCCCATCCTGGATGCGGCTGGCGGTCATCAGAAGCTCCACGGCATTGAGCGCCTTGCGCACGTCCCCTCCGCAGCAGGCGGCCAGGTGCTCCCGCACCCCGTCCTCACAGGATGCCTCCACCTCGAGCTCCTGAGCCTGTAAAGCAATTCCTCTGTCCACTGCCGGCAGGATATCGTCCGCTGTCAGCATTTTAAATTCAAAAACGGTGGAGCGGGACAGAATGGCGTTGAATATGGTAAAATACGGGTTTTCCGTAGTAGAAGCAATCAGTGTAATTTTCCCGTTCTCAATGAACTCCAGCAAAGACTGCTGCTGTTTTTTATTAAAGTATTGAATCTCATCCAGGTAGAGCAGCACACCGTTGGGCGCCAGCAGCGTGCCCACCTGGTCCATTACCTCCCGTATGTCGGCCAGGGATGCGGTCGTGGCATTGAGCCGCCGCAGAGTACGGCCCGACCGCTGGGCAATGATATTGGCCACGGTGGTTTTCCCGGTGCCGGAGGGGCCGTAAAACACCATGTTGGGGATTTTCCCACTGTTGATTACCCGACGGAGCAGGCCGTCTCGGCCCAAAATATGGCTCTGGCCCAGCACCTCCTCCAGGCTTTGCGGGCGGATACGGTCCGCAAGCGGCTGGTACATACACGCTCCCCTCCTTCCATGCCAGTTCAGACGATTGCTGACATTGTACCACAATGCGCCGTTGGCCGCAAGCAGGGCTTTCCTTTTTCCTTCATCGGGTGTATACTCTTTTTAACACACATAAGGAGGTACTGCTATGCTGATCAAAAACGCAGTCATTTTCACCGCCCTCCAGCCCGAACCCATCCAGGCAGACATTTCCATGGCAAACGGAACGATCACGGCCATCGCTCCCGGTCTTTCCCCCGCCCCTGGTCAAGAGGTGGTGGACGCCGCCGGGATGCGGATCTACCCGGGGTTTGTGGATGCCCACAGCCACCTCGCTCTGGACGGCTATGGCATGGGCTACGACAGCATCGACTACAACGAAATGGGAAACATCATCTCCCCCCAGCTCCGGGGCATCGACAGCTTCAACCCCCAGGACCGTTCCATCGAAATGGCCCGGCGGGGCGGCGTCACCACCGTAGGCGTAGGGCCGGGCAGCGCCAATGTACTGGGCGGCACCTTTTTTGCTGTGAAAACCTACGGCAGCTGTGTGGATGACATGATTCTCCGGGACCCGGTGGCCATGAAATGCGCCTTCGGCGAAAACCCAAAGCGGTGCTACAAGGACAAGGGCAATTCCGCCCGCATGTCCACCGCCGCCAAGCTGCGTGAAACCCTGTTCGCCGCCCGGGACTACATAACGCGCAAGGAAGCCGCTGGAGACGACATTCAGAAGCAGCCCAAATTCGACCTGAAAATGGAAGCGCTCATCCCCGTACTCCAAGGCGAGATTCCCTTGAAGGCCCACGCCCACCGGGCAGACGACATCTGCACCGCTATCCGCATTGCCCGGGAGTTCAGCCTCAAGCTCACCCTGGAACACTGCACCGAGGGTCATTTGATCCCGGAGATCGTGGCCCGCGCCGACTGCCCTGTGGCGGTGGGCCCCACCCTCACCCACGCCAGCAAGCTGGAACTTGCCAATAAGAGCTTTGATACCCCGGGTGTGCTGGCCCGTGCCGGCTGTCAAGTGAGCATCATCACCGATTCATCGGTCATTCCCCAACAGTACCTCTCCCTCTGCGCCGGGCTGGCAGTCAAGGCCGGGATGGATCCCTTTGCCGCGCTACAGGCCATCACCATCAATCCCGCCAGGCATCTGGGGGTCGCAGACCGTGTGGGCTCCCTGGAGGTTGGTAAAGACGCTGACCTGGTGATTACCGACGGCGACCCCATGGTGAGCGACACCACCGTAAAAATGGTATTCATCAACGGCCGGAAAGTCGTCGGCTGAGAAAAGCCCCGGGCGTGAGATCCGCCCGGGGCTTTTACGGTTTCAGCAGTCGTTCAGCTCTGGCAGCATCGCCGGTACTGCACGCCCGCTTTTTCATTCAATCCTTCCAGCTCCACCATTTGAGCTGCTCGGGATTCTCAATCCGGCCTTCGGCCCAGGCCACCGCCAGCCGGTATACATACAGCACGCAGCGGTCCACCGTGCAGCCCTGCATAGCGCACTCCTGGGCGTAAAGCGCCTCCGGGTCTTTCCCCTTCAGATCGTCCACCCGCTCAATGCCCAAAGCGTTCAAGTGGGCGGCCATATTTTTACCCACACCAGGAATGGCGGTCAGCTCCAATTTCATGCCAACTCCTTCCCCTCGCTTGGATCTGCATCCGCAGATGATTTCAAGATCCGTTCAAATTCGATCTCATGGCGCAATGCGATTCCATATTGGCCAATCAAAGGTATCTCCGGCTTCAATTGCCTGGAACGGTCCATTGCGTTACGGAAGAGCCGCGCCATATCAAAGCCCCGCTTTTGGTAAAACCGCATGGCATCCACATTATCATTCGTTGTGACAAGCACAACCTTTGAGCACCCCTGTTCCCTGGCCTCCCGGACTACAGCCTCTACAAGCGCGGTTCCTATCCCAAGGTTTTCCCGTAAACTGTCTAAAGAAACAATTTCCAGCATGCCGTCATTAATCACATAGGTCACCAAACCCAAAATGACGCCTTCCTCCGCCCAATAGAATCCATTTACTTTGGTCATATCAATTTCTGTTCCGCGCACGATCATAGTGGTGGTAAACCAATGCTGCTCCAAAAATTGATTGATCAAAGCCCGGTTCGCGTCGGTAATTCGCTCAAAAGTCATTGCCGGTCCTCTTTAAATCCAGCTCAGTAAATAGGGTATTTGGCGGTCAGCTCCGCCACCCCGGCCCGGATGACCTCCGCCTTGGCCTCGAAGTCGGTGGCGGCCAGCATGATATACTCCGCCACCTGGTCCATATCCGCCTCCACAAAGCCGCGGCTGGTGACGGCGGGGCTGCCCACCCGCAGGCCGCTGGTCTGGAAGGGAGAGCGGGGGTCGCCGGGCACCTTGTTCTTGTTGGCAGTGATGCGCACCTCGTCCAGGCGGCGCTCCAGCTCCTTGCCGGTGAGGTCGCCCATGTCCCGCAGGTCGATCAAGGACAGGTGGTTGTCCGTACCCCCGGACACCAGCTTCATCCCCCGCCTGGTGAGACCGTCGGCCAGGGCGGCGGAGTTCTTCACGATCTGCTGCTGGTAGGCTTTGAACCCGGGGGTCAGCGCCTCGCCCAGGGCCACCGCCTTGGCGGCGATTACGTGCATCAGCGGGCCGCCCTGGGAGCCGGGGAAGATGGCGGAGTTCAGCTTCTTGGCCAAATCCTCGTCGTTGGTGAGCAGCAGGCCGCCCCGGGGCCCCCGGAGGGTCTTGTGGGTGGTGGTGGAGGTGACATGGGCATAGGGCACAGGGGAGGGATGGAGCCCTGCCGCCACCAAGCCCGCGATATGGGCCATATCCACCCACAGGTAAGCCCCCACCTGATCGGCGATGGCGCGGAAGCGTTCAAAATCAATCACTCTGGGATAGGCGGATGCCCCCGCGATGATCATGCGGGGCTTGCACTCGCGGGCGATGCGCTCCACCTCGTCATAGTCGATCACGCCGGTCTCCTCGTTTACGCCGTAGGACACCATTTTGAAATACTTCCCGGAGAAATTCACCGGGCTGCCATGGGTGAGGTGCCCGCCGTGATCCAGATTCATGCCCAGCACCGTGTCGCCGGGCTGGCACAGGGCCATATAGACGGCGTAGTTGGCCTGGGCGCCGGAATGGGGCTGGACGTTGGCAAACTTCGCGCCAAACAGCTTGCACGCGCGCTCAATGGCCAAGTTCTCCGCCACGTCCACACACTGGCAGCCGCCGTAATACCGCTTGCCGGGGTAGCCCTCAGCGTACTTGTTGGTGAGCACGCTGCCCATGGCGGCCAGCACCGCCTCGGACACAATGTTCTCCGACGCAATGAGCTCAATATTGTCGCACTGCCGCTGATACTCCGCCCGGATGGCCGCGCCCACCTCGGGGTCGTGCTGGGACACAAAGTCCATATACTCCAAAACCATATCTGTCTCCGCCTTTCAAAATTTAGTCCCTGATATTATACATGGTTTTTCCAAAAAGCACAACTGCTGCCAGTCAAAAAAACGCCCTCGCTTTTTTGTGTTTTTTGTGCTATCCTGTTGGCGAGGTGAGTTTTATGACAAAACAAGACGTGCGGGCCATCGTGGAGGCGCTGAAAGAGCTGTACCCCGATTCCCTGTGCTCCCTGCAATACGAGAAGGACTACGAGCTGCTGTTCGCCGTGCGGCTGTCCGCCCAGTGCACCGACGAACGTGTGAACAAGGTAACCCCCGCCCTGTACGAGCGTTTCCCCACCCTGGAGAGCTTTGCGGAGGCCGACATAGAAGAGGTGGGCCAGTACATCCACTCCTGCGGCTTTTTCCGGGGTAAGAGCCGGGATCTGGTGCTGTGCGCCCAGATGCTGCTGAGCGAATACGGCGGAAAGGTGCCGGAAACCATGGAGGACCTGCTTCGCCTGCCCGGTGTTGGCCGCAAGACCGCCAACCTCATTTTAGGCGACATACACGACACCCCCGGCGTGGTGGTGGCGGACACCCACTGCATCCGCATCACCGGGCGGCTGGGGCTGACCGACGGCACCAAAGATCCAGCCAAGGTGGAACAGCAATTGCGCAAAATCCTGCCCCCGGAGGAGTCCAACAACTTCTGCCATCGGATGGTGCTCCATGGACGGGCGGTATGCACCGCCCGGAAGGCCAAGTGCGGCGAGTGCGTGTGCGCACCTTGGTGTAAGTACGCGAATACAGAGTTTAAGGCGTAAAGGAGGCCCGCCCCGGTGACCGGGGCGGGCTGTTCTATGCTTTATGATCGGAAGCTGTCCAGTATCTCCTTGAGCTGATCCTCCGTCCCCTCGGTGGACAGGGTTTTTAGGGCTGTCACCTTGTATAGGATGCCCTCCCGCATAAAATAGCCGGTGCAGTCTTGGTAGGGAGCTTCCTCCGGCCCACGGTATTGGATGATCTCCGCCACCGTCCCGCCGGGCATGGTGTAGCTGCCCAACGGCTCCAGACTGCCCTCTGCAAGGCCGAGGCCGCCGCTGGCGCCGCTTCCACGCCACAGCTCCGTGCGAATCGTAATCTCGACCTCCGCGCCGATTTCCTTCAAATCGCAGCCAATGATGTCGATGCCCCACAGCACATCGTACTCTGTGTGGAACAGAATAACCTGAAACCACCCGTTCCAGTTCTCACCGTCCCCAGGCCAGACGCAGGGAATACCCTCCCCCAAAAAGGTTTTTACCTCCTCCCAGGTATCAAATATCAGGCTCACTGGGGCGCATGGCCCTTCCCGGCCCTCGCTGGCGGCGAGCAGCTCCGGGCTGAACGCGCTGAGCGGATACTTCGTCATGGGACTTCCGCTTACCGTATAGCCCTCGTCCGTGCCGTTGGCACCGAAAAAGAGCTGAATGGTAAGCCGCTCCAACAGCTCTGGGCCGGCGGCTGCGGCGGCCCCCGTCACCAGCAGGGCGGCCGCGGCGGCGGCCGCAACGATCTGTTTCCAGTTTTTCACCGGCTTGCTCCTCCCCCCGTCCTCCTGGAGGAGTTTTTTCATCAGCTCCCGTTCTCTCTGCGGACCGGGGGCCAGTCCGTCGAACATCCTGTTCAGCTCATGTCTGTCCATACCCTTCCTCCTCCAATTTGAGTTTCAGCTTTTTCCGCGCCTGGACCAGCCGGGAGCGTACGGTGGAATGGTTCTCTCTCAGCATATCCGAAATTTCCCCAGTGGTGTAGCCCTGGTAGTAGTGGAGATAGAGCACCAGCCGCTGTGGTTCAGGAAGCCCCGCCACCTGTTCCCATATCTCCCCGTCCCTGGGCTGCTCCCAGGCGAGGGAATCCAGCAATTCCTCCCCCGCCCGCCGGGTACGCCACCAGTGCTTGAGCTGGTTGCGGCATTCGTTCCGGGCGGTGACGATGAGCCATGCCTTTTCGTGCTCCGGGTCGCGAAAGGGTTCGGTTCGCTCCATCACCTTGCGAAAAACGGTCTGGGCGGCGTCCTCCGCGTCGGGAATACTTTTCATCAGCACCAGGCAGATCTGGTAAACCATGCTGAAGCGCCGCTCATACAGACCGGCCAGCTCCTCCCTTGAACATGCACCCCTGCTCATTGGAACACCCCCTTCGTCTCTGTGTTTATTACACAATTAAGACAAGCCAATTGTTGACCATCTGCAAAAATTTTTAAAAAGGGAGGGCAGCCTATGCCGCCCTCCCTGAAAAATTCAGAAGCTGTATTTACAGCCGAAACCGCCGGATAGCCGAGGGATTTTTCCGACAGGCAAGGCAAATTTTTGCAGGAATAATTGGGTTTATTTCAAGAAAATTTAACGCCGCATGCCGGGAAAACACCCGGTCAGACGGTGAATTTATAGCAACGATCAAAAATAAAGCCAAGAGTTGACAGCAGTGGTATAACAGAGGCAGGAGATGATGGTATGCTACACAATGAAGCGCGGGAACTACTGGTACGAGGCTATTACTCCCG
>Ga0209064_1000740_pt1 | contig 68129 bp, 38 predicted proteins | sample Inofromicrocosms_FD_187498 | JGI IMG/M metagenome (GOLD analysis project Ga0209064, IMG submission 187498) | Mouse cecum microbial communities from Vienna, Austria - Inoculum for glucosamine and mucus D2O microcosms (SPAdes) (version 2) | ecosystem: Host-associated > Mammals > Digestive system >...
CCGACGGGACGCGTTGTTGCGCTGCGCTCGGTCCAGCGTGCCGACTGTCGCCTGAGCCAGCCGTGCAGGTCGTACTCGAAGCTGCGGCTGACGGTGGCTGATATTGCGGCCGTCGGCCGTCCGATGGCGTCGTAGCTGTAGCTCGTCGAGGCTTTTGCGCATCCGGCCGACACCCCCGTGCCGGATATGCCCTCCATGTTCACGCTGACCGACATGGGGCGTCCGGCGGCGTCGCGCACGGTCCTGGTGATCATCGCCGGCAGCCCGTACTGTGCCGGGAACTCCCGGCGCTCGCCGATGACCTGTCCGGCGAGGTTGTAGCGGCGCGAGATCCTGCCTGCGGCATAGCCCGTGGTGGCGACGCATTCGATTTCGCGTCCGAAAAAGTCGTAGTAGTAAGCCTCGTATCCTCCGTCGTCGCCGGTGTATATTCCCGTAAGGTAGCCCATTGGTGTTTCCAGAAAATCATCCCATTGGTCACCTATACCGGGTTCCCTGCGGCTGTAGCACTCCTTGTCGGGCAGGGCGTCGAGGAAAGCGTAGCTGTCGTAGTACCGGGCATAGCACACCTTGGCATCGGCCGGAAGTGCGACCGGAATGGAGTATCCGGCGTATTCGCCGTCGGTGGCGGCTGTCGCCCGGCATGCCGTCGCAAGCCCGGTTATGTCGTCGGGGTGGGTGGCCGTTTCGACGGCGAGAGCCTCACGGCCGGCGAAGTCGTAGAAGTACAGGCGCCACCGCTCGCCGAGGTCGGCGTTGTTTTCGGCCACAAGGCGGTTTGCCGAGTCGTAGCGGAATTGCGATGCCGTGCGCCCGGGCAGGCGGCTTTCAGTCAGGCGCCCGAAGCTGTCGTAACTGTAGCTGTATCCTATGCGCAGCAGCGCGGGGTCGTCGGCGTCGTAGTCTGCCGGCGCAAGCCCCGGCGGCAGGATGTGGCACAGGTCGCCGTAGTCGTTGTAGACGTAATATGTGTCGGCGCTGCCACGGCTGCGCTTCACGCAAAGTCCGCGCATGTCGGTATAGACGATTTCGCCCATACGGTCCTCGTCGCGGCTTTCCTCCACCGACAGCGAGCCTTTGGGATAGTAGCCTTTGAGGACTACTCCCGAATGGCCGTCGTCGGCGAGCTGCGGGCAGCGGTAGTCGTAATTGTCGTTGGTGTAGCGTTCCGAGGCGGCACTGTGCCGTATGTTGTGCCACAGCCGTCCGGCCTTGTAGGTGCGTGTAGGCATGCGCCGCTGCGACGGTTCGTAGACCGTACGTGTGTATGGCTCGCTGTCGCCGTGGAATGCGGCCGCTGCCGACGCCACCCCGTCGAGGCCGGGATTGTCGGAGCCTACGGGAGCCGGAACATAGACCCGCTCTGGACGCCCCATGGCATCGTAGGCCGTGGCAGTCGCCGTATAGCTCCATCCGGAGCCTGTGCTGTCGGGCACGGCCGACACTTCGACTGCCGGGCGGCCGAGTGCGTCGTAGCGGGTCATGCTGTAAGGCTGCCTGTCGCCGTTGCTCTCGAAGACGACAGGCATTGCCTTGACATAGTTGGCCGCTCCGGAGTTGTCGATCGAGTATTTCCACCGCTGCATCACCACGTCATCGATGCTATGGCTTGTGAGGCGTCCGGCGCTGTCGTATGTATATTCATTGCGTATGCCGTCGGGTGTCTGCATGGCACTGACGCCTACGCCCTTCTTCCACCAGACCCGGCTGACGAGCGGTCCGACGGTCATCGTGTACGGATAGCGGCCGACATTGTCCCATGTATATTCTGTCGCATCGGTGCCTGCGACGGATGCTGAGAGCATATTGCCGAAGCGGTCCCAGCTGTAGGCCGGAGATGGGATATTGGCACCTGTTCCCCGGCGCACGTTCACCCGCGCGGGACGGAACACGCGTGCTCCGGTCTTTGCCATCAGAGCCTCCGTGGAGGTTTCGGCTGTGCCGAAGCGCAACTTTTCGCCGACGGGCATGGCCAGAATATTGTAATCGGCCATAAGCCGCTCCTCCCTCGTTGCCGATGCCTCCGACGGGTAGCGGTACTCCCGGCGGATTGTCCCGCCGGGTGACGAGGTCGTGACTGCCGACACCATTTCGGTTCCGTCGACGTATTCATATTGCTCTGTGCGGCTGAGGTCGCCATTCTCAAGAAACTCCGTCACCGTCCGCGAGATCAGCAGCTCCCGCTGAGGCACAATCTTAAAACTCTTGACATTATATGCAGGAATTTTGTTTAAGTCGACAGTTACATTCAATTTTCCATAGTCAGAGCTAAATCCGTGAATCAAATCAAAGTAAGGCATTGACGTGAGATCAGGAGCCGAGTTTCCGATCGTGCAGCTAAGAAGCCTGTCAATTGCGTAACCATGATAGGATCGTACGGCAATAGCCGAATAGACCATAGCCTCGGAACTGACTTCCCGATAATAGCTGTCGGAAGATGTATAGAGGATCTTTTTAGTCATTTGCGGTCCACCGGAAAACGCATTGGCCAATATGTGCGGAGCTTTACCGAATTCCTTAATAGCCTGTTCACTGTCGCTACCGAGAATATCCTCGAACTCATAGACTGTTTTCCCTTCCGCTGATATTTCCTCCACCCGGCTGTACCATATCGGCACGTCCATGCTGTTTTCCATGTATCTCGAATCCCTGAGCATCTGTAATTTCGTTGTATATATCTGGTGTTCCCCACGTGGAGAGGTACAGGCGTATGATACGTATGTACGCATATCAAGGAAGGTGTCGAGTGTCGGTACACGGGTACACACGGCTTTGCCGTTGCCGTTTGCGCCGTAGACATATTCCGTGACCTGCGGGTTGTCGTCGTCGGCACCGTTGTAGAGCTTGGTTTTTGTGACTCTCAGGCCGCCGCCCTCGGTCAGGGCTATATTGTCGAAGTACAAGCTGTAATCGATATCTGTCACAGGCATGTCGAAGCGGTGCGGCTCGTATTCCCACTCTACACGGCCGCCTGTAGGATATGTCGCCGAAGTAAGTATGCAGGCTTTCATGTACTTCGGATTTATATATTTATGGGAAGTTTCGTAAAGAACGATTTCTCCATAGGGCGTAAGATTTACTTTTACAGGAGGAGATACGACAGTACTCGGTTCAACATCGTCCCCGTTGTAAAATCCCCACCAGTCGCGCGCCGAGCCGCTGTTGAATTTTTCGGGAGCATATCCGAAGCTATAATCGCCTTCGGGGGTGCTGACAGCCGTCAGCAGGCTGAAATCTTTGTAGGAGAATGCAAAGCGCTTGACCTTGCTGCCGTCGTACGACACCTCGAAGCCGGCGGCACAGCGCCGGTGTGTCGACGGATCCACTTTGTAACTGATCTCCAGTTTTTCACCCTCAAAACTTATTGATGACAGATGCTTTCCGCCTTCAAAATGCGGATGAGTGTACTCAATACTTCCCTCGTAATTATAGTTCGGTTCATATTTTATTTGAGGGACATAGATGTTGTGTGTCCAACACGGCGCAGTTCGCTGTTGTTCGTTCCTGACATGCTTGTCGCAGTCGATATATGAGAACTGTATCTTTCGTCCCGACGGACAGATGACAGCCGACGGATACCACTCCGTAAGCCACTGTGGAGCCTCGCTGTACTCGCCTTCCACATCGAAACTATAGATAAAGCCCCGCGGGTCGGTGATGGTGAACTTCCGCAGCAGAGAGTCCGATTCTATGCGGTACTCGTCGCAGCCTGCGGTGACGAAACGTCCGTAGGCGTAAATAAATGAAAATTGCTTGTCGGGCAATTGGACAGTAAAGATGTCAGGCGCTGTATCGAGGTAGAAATCAGAATGTTTCTTTACAGCAGCCTTGTCGAGGCATGAATCAGTCATGCAGTGGTAAGCCATCCAATGGGTATTCACACTATCGAAAGGAAGCTCCGCCACCGACTCGAAAAGACCGTCGGGACGGCCTATGATTCGGCGCGACATGCGTATGCATGGCATCAGCGACCAGCCGTAGCCCCACGGACAAGGCTCGTCGTTGACCCGTACGCCGTTGCTGTGGTAGCGCATCGTGAACTCGAGCGACAGCCCTTCGGCCGACAGCGTATGTAGCGGAATGGAGAACTCCGCCGCACCCGTCAGCAATGCCGGCCGAGGAGTCGTTACCTCCCGTATCGTCGCCGCAGCAGGACTCTCCGGCCAGACACCCTTGTCGGTCCAAGCCGGTCCCGCTTGTGCCGTAGCGATAAACATACTGAACGCATAAAGCAGGCAGAAGAGAGAAAAACCGGATTTCATGGCGAGGAGATAAATGAGGTTTGTTTCGCAAGGTAATGATTAATAAGGTTTATTTGCAAAAAATTAATACACTTTAACTCAACTCGTGTCTAAATCATATAAAAAGAAGTCATGTCAAAATAACAGAAAAAAACAGGCTTCGCACTGCCGCCGATCGTAGTGACGTGCCGCGGCACGTCCGGAAACATGCGTATAACGCGAATCCAACAAAACAGGCTGCGCCGTAACTTTTAATTACAGCGCAGCCTGTTGCTTGTCTTCGACGTCGAAGAAGAATTACACGGTAAGGATTTCTTTTTCCTTGGCGGCAAACACTTCGTCGATTTTTTTCAGGAATTTGTCGTGGGCTTTCTGCACTTTTGCCTCAGCGTCCTTTTCCACGTCTTCGGGCATTCCCTGCTTGATGGCTTTTTTCAGTCCGTCGATGGCGTCGCGGCGTGCGTTGCGCACCGACACCTTGGCTTGTTCGGCTTCGCCTTTGCACTGCTTTACGAGCGCTTTGCGGCGATCCTCGGTCAGCGGCGGAATGGACAGACGGATGACTTCGCCGTTATTTTCTGGCATAATTCCCAGTTCGGAGTTGATGATGGCTTTCTCGATTTCCTTGAACATGGCTTTTTCCCATGGGGTGATGACAATGGTGCGTGCGTCAGGAACGCTGACGTTAGCCACGTTGGTCAGTGGGGCCGGGCTTCCGTAGTATTCCACGCGTATGCCCTCGAGGATTTTTGCATTAGCTTTTCCTGCGCGTATGCGCGAGAGTGTTTCGTCGAGGTAAGCGACGGCCATTTCCATCTTTTCTTCGGCCGGAGCGAGGTAAGTGTTGACGTCGGTCATATTCTTTAGTTTATAGTTTGGTTTAGAGTTTAGGCGTGTTGTCAGTAGACAACGGTTCCGATGGGTTCTCCGTCGATTACCTTTGCGAGGTTTCCGGGGGTGTCCATGTCGAATACTACAATAGGCATTCCGTTTTCGCGGCATAGGGCGGTCGCTGTTGCATCCATGACTTTCAGGCCCAGGCGCAGGACGTCGTCGTAGGTGATCTGTTCGAATTTTGTCGCTGTGGGGTCTTTCTCGGGGTCGGCTGTGTAGATGCCGTCGACGCGGGTGCCCTTCAGCATTATGTCGGCTTTGATTTCTACGGCGCGCAGTGCCGATGCCGTGTCGGTGGTGAAATACGGGTTGCCGGTGCCGCCGGCTATGATGGCTATTTCACCTTTGGCAAGCGCTTCGGCGGCACGCATCGGGCTGTAGTGCTCGCCTATTGGGAACATGTTGATGGATGTGAACACGTGCGCGCGCACTCCTATGGACTCCAGGGCGGAATTGAGAGCGAGGGAGTTTATGACAGTGGCAAGCATGCCCATCTGGTCGCCCTTGACGCGGTCGAAGCCTTTGGCGGCTCCCGAAAGGCCGCGGAAGATATTTCCGCCGCCGATAACGATGCCGATCTCGACTCCGCGTGCCGCGAGCTGTCTGATCTGTTCGGCGTATGAGTTAAGCCGTTCGGTATCGATTCCGTAGCCCTGATGTCCCATCAGCGATTCGCCGCTGAGTTTGAGCAGTATTCTTTTGTATTTGGGTGCCATTCCGGTTTTTGTTTGTAGTTTCGGTTTAACAGGTATTTTTGTTTTCACAAAGATAATGTTTACACGCGAATCCGCCAATAAAAATTTTTATCGTGGACTGCGTGTGGCTCGCAGGAAGAAAAAGAGGAAAAGGACGGCGGCGAGTATAAGGCTGACTGAAAAACTGAGCACAATGCCGTAGATTCCCAGACCGCATGTGAAGCCGAGCAGGTAGGTGGAGGGAAGCCCGACGATTATGTAGCTTACCAGGGCAATGTAGAGCATGGGCAGCACGTGGGCTGTGCCGCGCAGAGCGTTGGCGAAGTTTATCTGTGTGGCGTCGGCTACCTGATAGAGCAGAAGCGGCATGAGCAGTCCGGCGGCCATGCTTACCACTGCCGGATCGGAGCTGAACGCACCCATGACAGGACGCCCGAAAAAGATAAAAGTCAGGCATGACAAGGTCATGACGCATAGCAGCACGCGATAGCCGGCCCATGCCACGCGACGCATTCCCGCACGGTCCGACAGGCCTGCGCGGTGCGATACCATTACGGCCGTGGCGGCACCGAAACTGTAGTAAACGCAGAATCCGAGTGTGCCTGTTATGACTATAATCTGGAACGCAGCCAGTTCGACTGTGCCTATCCATCCGGCCATGACAGCCGCGCCGGAGAATGCAGCGGTTTCGAAACTCATCTGCATGGCCACGGGAAACGACGTCACTATAATCTTGCCTGTCGACGGAGCCTCGGCCTTTGCCCGTCCGCTGAAACCGGCATGGTAGCGGCGGTTGGATTTTACGAAGAAGAACGCCGCCATGATGGCAAGCGGACAAAGGCTGCGGGCTATAAGAGTGGATATGCCGGCTCCGGTCAGTCCCATTTCAGGCGCTCCGAAGTGTCCGTAGATAAGGATGTAGTTGCCGATGATGTTCAGCACATTTGCCGACAGGATTATATAGGTCGGTAGGCGGGTGTTGCCGACGGCGTAGCTCCATTGGGCGAATACGTTGAAAAGCGATGCGGGCAGCAGTCCGGCAAGGTAGATCAGGTAATATGGTCTGATAATTGACAGCAGGTGCTGCGGCTGCCCGAGGCGGTCGATGTAGAAATAGAGCACGCCCATCACCGACATGATGATGAGCGTGAAGATGATGTTGATCCTGAGTCCGCGGCGTAGGGTACGGCCTATGCCATCGTTCTCGCCGCGGGCATACATGGCGCCGATTAGCGGCGTCAGACCGTATGTGAAGCCCATTACGCAGAGCAGGGCCACGTTGAATACATTGTTGACGAAAGCCGCCGATGCGAGAGCTTCGGTCGAGTAGCGGCCGACCATTATGTTGTCGGCAAAACCGACGACTATATTGCCCAGCTGTCCGGCAAGTATGGGCAGAGCCAGGCGGAATATGGAGCGGTACAGGCGGCTGTCGGCAGGCATCAATCTCTTGAGTTACCGAAGAAGCGGAGCAGATAGAGGAAGAGGTTGATGAAATCAAGGTAGAGCGACAGCGCGCCCAGAGTGGCGAGGCGTCCCAGATGTTCGCCGGGCATCTCCATTGCCATGCGCTTGATCTGCTGGGTGTCCCATGCGGTCAGGCCGACGAATATGATTACGCCTGCGATGGAGATGATCCAGTCGAGGGTTGAGCTGTGCATGAAGATATTGACCAGCGAGGCGATGATCAGTCCGATAAGAGCCATGAACAGGAACGAACCCCAGCGGCTCAGGTCGTTAGGCGTGAAGTAGCCGTAGACGCTCATTGCGCCGAATGTTCCGGCGGTGATGAAGAATGTCTTGGCTATCGAGCCGGGGCTGTAGGCCAGGAAAATGGTGCATAGCATGGCGCCGTTGACAGCGGCGAAGAGGTAGAAGAGCGCCGTGGCTGCGGCCGAACTCATGCGGTTGACGGCGCCGCTGATTCCGAATACAAGCGCGAATTCGGCGATTACGAGCGCCCACATGAACCAGCTGTTGTTGAACAGGAAGGTCAGGTAGCCTGTGCTGGAGGAGCAGAACAGGGCCACCAGTGCGGTTACAATAAGTCCGAGCGTCATCTTGACGTAGACACGCTTCATGGTGCCGGCGACGGTACGCTGCAGGGCTACGGAGTCGTAGCCGTTGTTGTAGTTCTGATTGTTGTTGAACATTGTTGTCTGTCTTTAAAATTATAGATTGTCGATTGTAATCACATGCGCTCGGGCACACGGATACCGAGCAGAGCCATGCCCGAGCGGATAACTCGTGCGGTGGCGTCGCTGAGAGCCAGGCGCAGGGAACAGATGGCGGCATCTTCCTCGCGCAGGATCGAGCAGTCGTGATAGAACTGGTTGTACTGTTTTACAAGCTCGTAGACGTAGTTGGCTATCAGTGCGGGCGAATAGCTGCGTCCGGCTTCGGCCACGACTGCGGGATAGTCGCCCAGACGCTGTATAAGGGCGATTTCCTTGTCGTTGGGCGTCACGTTCATGTAATCGGCACGCTTGAATCCGGCCTCTTCGGCGCGACGGAGCACAGAACGTATGCGTGCGTAGGTATACTGTATGAAAGGACCCGTGTTGCCGTTGAAGTCTATCGATTCCTTGGGGTTGAACGTCATGTTCTTGCGCGGGTCGACTTTAAGCAGGAAGTATTTCAGCGCGCCCAGACCTACCGTTTCGGCAATGTCTGCGATTTCCGAATCGCTGAGTCCGTCGAGTTTGCCGAGTTGCTGCGATACTTCGCGTGCGGTGTCGACCATTTCGGCCATCAGGTCGTCGGCGTCGACCACTGTCCCTTCGCGGCTTTTCATTTTGCCTTCGGGCAGTTCGACCATGCCGTAGCTGAAGTGTACCAGATCTTTACCCCAGCTGAATCCCAGACGGTCGAGCAGGAGAGAAAGTACCTGGAAATGGTAGTTCTGTTCGTTGCCTACGACATATATCATTTTGTCGATGGGATAGTCGCGGAAGCGTAGTTTCGCCGTGCCTATGTCCTGAGTCATGTAGACCGAGGTGCCGTCGCTGCGCAGCAGCAGTTTGTGGTCGAGTCCGTCGGCTGTAAGGTCAGCCCATACGGAACCGTCCTCGCGGCGGTAAAGAACTCCTTTATCCAATCCTTCAAGTACTTTTTCTTTTCCTTCGAGGTAGGTTTCCGATTCATAATATATTTTGTCGAAATCCACACCCATGCGGCGGTAGGTAGCGTCGAAGCCGTCGTAGACCCATGTGTTCATTTCCTGCCAGAGGGCGCGTATTTCAGGGTCGCGTGCTTCCCATCGGCGCAGCATCTCGCGTGCTTCGGCCATAAGCGTGGATGCGGCTTCGGCCTCTTCGTCGCTCATGCCGCGGGCTTTAAGTTCGGCAAGTTCGGCTTTGTAGTGCTTGTCGAAAGCCACATAGCAGTCGCCCACCAGATGGTCGCCTTTGACGCCTGCGTCGGCAGGCTTGCGGCCGTTGAACCATTTCTGCCATGCGAGCATGGACTTGCAGATGTGTATGCCGCGGTCGTTGACTATGTTGGTCTTTACCACGCGGTTGCCGCATGCTTTGAGAATCTGCGAGAGGCTGTAGCCCAGCAGGATGTTGCGCAGATGACCGAGGTGAAGGGGTTTGTTGGTGTTCGGCGACGAATATTCCACCATTACCAGAGGGCTGTCGGCCGTCGCGGCTGTGGTGCCGTAGTTCTCGTCGGACTCTATGCCTGCGAGCACGGTGTTCCAGTATGTGGGTGTGATGACAAGGTTCAGGAAGCCTTTCACCACATTGAAGCGTTCCACAGCCGCTTCGTTGTCCACCAGCCACCGGCCGATTTCCTCGCCTGTGGCTTCGGGACTTTTTCGGGCTGCTTTTACCCAGGGGAATACCACTACGGTAAGATTGCCTTCAAATTCTTTGCGTGTTGCCTGCGGTACGATTGCCGCGGGGTCGGTATCAATGCCGTAAAGAGCTTTTACCGCCTTGGCTGTTGATTCCGATATGATTTTATCGAGTGACATAATTGATATCTGTGTTGTAAACTTTTAACTTAAAACTGTAAACGTTCATTCGTATTTGTCGCCGAATTTCACTTTGGCGTCGGTGACCATTCGTTTGATCTCCTGTTCGCGTTCTTTCGGACAGATGAGCAACACGCCGTCGGCGTCGGCCACGATGTAGTCTTTCAGACCGTCCACCACGATAAGTTTTTCGCCCCGTACGGCGAAAATATTGCCGGTGGAGTTGTAGGTAAGCACCGAGCAGTTCTGCGTGACGTTTGTGTCGCGGTTTTTTGGCGACATGTCGTAGAGAGCGCTCCATGTGCCGAGGTCGTTCCATCCGAAGTTTACGGTTTCGACATAGACATTGGATGCGCGTTCCATCACGGCGTAGTCTATCGATATGCTTACGCATCCAGGGAAAGCCCGGTCTATGAATTCCGTTTCGGCGGCGTGGTCGGCGAATGTGCCTTCGGGTGCGGAGTCGAAAACGGCCGCAATGTCCGGCACATGGTTGCGTATGGCTTCGCGTATGGCTTTCACGCTCCACAGGAATATTCCTGAATTCCAGAAAAATTCACCGGAACGGACAAATACTTTTGCCAGTTCGATGTCGGGCTTTTCCGTGAATGTCTTGACTTTGCAGATTCCACCGTCTACGGCTTCGTCGACCTGTATATATCCGTAACCGGTTTCGGGGTGCGACGGTTCGATTCCGAGTGTGAGAAGTGCGTCGTGGCTTTCGACGAATTCAAAGCCGGTGCAGACGCTGGATTCGAAATCGTGTTCCCGGGTTATCACATGGTCGCTGGGGCTTACTATTATCGAAGCTTCCGGATCGCGTGCGGCGATGTGCCATGCGGCCCAGGCTATACATGGAGCCGTGTTGCGGCGTGCCGGTTCAAGCAGAATCTGGTTTTCGGTGATCTCAGGCAATTGCTCGCGGACAAGGTCGGCATAGCGGCTGTTTGTCACCACAAGGATGTTTTCTTTCGGAACTACCGCGCTGATACGTTCGAAGCTCATCTGGAGAAGTGTACGTCCGGTGCCCAGAAAGTCGATGAATTGTTTGGGTAGGCGTGCGCGGCTGTAAGGCCAGAAGCGGCTTCCGATGCCGCCGCACATGATTACGCAGTAACGGTGTCTGTTCTTGTGCATTGTGAAAACATTATGTTTTTGCGCGTATGTACGCATGTGTTCGTAGAGTTTTGGGATGCTAAATTAACAAAAAAGCTTTACCTTGCCAAATCCGTGGCGTCCGATTGTTCTGATAGGACAGTTTAAATGTCTAAAAGTTTAATGTTTATGAAAAAACGGATCTTCTCCGGACGTGTGTGTCAGGCGAAGATCCGTTTAGCCGGAATGCGTGTCTGTTTTACTCGCTGTGGCCGACCTGCCAGGTGTCGCCCGAGAGTATCATCTCGCGCAGTGAGTTGAATCCTTTGGATGCACGCACGGATGCGACTTGCTCGTCGAGGCAGCGGTTATAGACCGGTGCTTCGACATCGCGGATCACGCCGAGGGCAAGGGGCAGTTCTCCAAGGCCGTCCATCATCGCAAGTTGCTGGTGCAGGAAGTTAGACGCTGTGTGTGCGTCGTGAACCAGAATGTCGTCAAGTGTATATCCGTTCTCTCCGACGGTTACGGCTCTCAGAAGGAAACCGTCGCGCACGAGTCCGCGTTCGTTGTTGGCTCCGAAGAGCATTTTCTCGCCATGGCGCAGGTGGATCGTACGTTCTTCCCGTACTTCGCGGTCTGTGATGCGGTTGTGTATCCCGTTGTTGAATATCACACAGTTCTGAAGTATTTCCACGACAGAGGTGCCTTCGTGACGTGCGGCGGCAGTCATGACTTCCTGGGATGTTGCCAGGTCTACGTCGATGGAGCGGGCGAAGAAGTTACCGCGTGCACCGAACACCAGTTCTGCCGGTATGAAAGGATCTTCAACAGTGCCGTAGGGGCTTGATTTGGATACGAATCCGCGGTCGCTGGTGGGTGAATACTGTCCTTTTGTGAGTCCGTAGATTTTATTGTTGAACAGGATTATGTTTATGTCGATGTTTCTGCGTACGGCATGGATGAAGTGATTGCCGCCGATGGCAAGGCCGTCGCCGTCGCCTGAAATCTGCCATACGGTCATTTCCGGATTGGCGATCTTGAAACCTGTGGCTATGGCTGCCGCGCGTCCGTGGATCGTGTGGAAGCCGTATGTATCCATGTAGTAAGGCAGACGCGAGCTACATCCTATACCGGAAATGACGGCTGTGCGGTGAGGTGGCACTCCGAGTGCCGCCATTGCCTTGTTGAGGGTGTTTAGGATGGCGTGGTCGCCGCATCCGGCACACCAGCGTGCGGGTTGCCGATTGCGAAAATCCGCGGGACTATACTGGGGGCTGTTGTTGTCTTCCATTGCTTAATCCATGAATTTGATAAGTTGTTCCTTTATTTCGCCTACTGAGAAAGGCTGGCCTTGTATCTTGTTGATACGGCGGAAATTTATATCCGGGAATTTTGCCTGAAGGTAGTCGGCGAACATGCCCGTGTTCAGTTCGGCTACGACCACGCGGCGGTAGCGGCGCAGCACTTCGGCCGTGTTTGCAGGCAGAGGCCTGATGTAGCGGAAATGTGCCAGAGCGACGCGGCAGTGGTCGGCGCAAAGTTCGTCGGTGGCCGACATCAGATGCCCGAACGTTCCGCCCCAGCCTATCAGCAGGGTATCGGCTCTATGGTCGCCTTTTACTTCGAGAGGCGGAATGTCGTCGGCAATGCGTTCGACTTTTTCCTGACGAAGGCGCACCATGGTTTCGTGGTTGGCGGGATCGGTAGATATCGCGCCCGTTGCAGGATTTTTTTCAAGACCTCCGAGGCGGTGTGTCAGTCCTTCGGTGCCGGGGATAGCCCAGTAGCGCGCGCCATTGCCGCTGCGCAGGTAGGGTGTCCAGTCCCGGCGTTTTTCTTCGGGAACGTAGGGAGTGCGGATGGCGGGATAGTCGCCGTCGTCGGGGATTCGCCATGCCGATGAACCGTTTCCAATGAATGCGTCGCTCAAAAGTATGACGGGTGTCATGTGTTCTACTGCGATTCGGCAGGCCTCGAAGGCCATGTCGAAACAGTCGGTCGGAGATGCGGGTGCGACTACGGGTACCGGAGATTCTCCGTTGCGGCCGTAAAGAGCCTGAAGCAGGTCGGTCTGTTCTGTCTTGGTCGGGAGGCCGGTGGACGGTCCTCCGCGCTGTACGTCGATTACAACCAACGGAAGCTCGGCGATTACGGCCAGACCGATGCCTTCGCTTTTAAGTGCCAGTCCGGGACCTGAAGTTGAGGTCACGGCAAGATTGCCGGCGAAAGAGGCGCCTATGGCCGAGCATACGCCGGCGATTTCGTCTTCCATCTGTACGGCTTTCACCCCGAGATCCTTGCGCTTGGCAAGTTCGTGAAGAATATCGGTGGCCGGAGTGATGGGGTATGATCCTAAAAACAGCGGACGTCCGCATTTTTCAGAGGCCATTATAAGCCCCCATGCTGTGGCTGTGTTGCCGTTTATGTCGGTGTATGTGCCGGGGCGCGGGTCGGCTGTTTCGACACGGTATGTCGAAACGGAGGCATGAATGTTGGAGCCGTAGTTGAAACCTGCACGCAGGACTGTGGCATTGGCCTCGAACACTGCGGGTTTCTTTCCGAATTTTTTGCGCAGATGATGAACTGCGCTTTCAAGCGGGCGGTCGAACAGCCAGCATATAAGGCCTAATGCAAATATATTGCGGCATTTGAGCACACTCTTGTTGTCGAGTCCCGATTCGGCCAGTGCGGCACGGGTCATGGTGGTGACCGGCACTTCGACAATCTGAGCTTTTATACCCAGTTCTTCGAATGGCTTGTCGGTGGCGTAGAGGGCTTTGCGAAGATCGGACTCGCGGAAGGAGTCGATGTCGACGATTATTACGCCGCCGGGTTTTAGGAAGCGATGGTTCTGCTTGAGGGCGGCGGCATTCATCGCCACAAGCACATCGCAGCTGTCGCCGGGTGTGTGTACGCCGTTGCCTACACTGACCTGAAAGCCCGATACACCGCTGAGTGAGCCTTGTGGGGCACGGATTTCTGCAGGATAGTCGGGGAAGGTGCATACCTGATTGCCAAGACCTGCGGAAACATTGGTGAAGATGTTTCCGGCAAGCTGCATGCCGTCGCCGGAGTCACCGGAGAAACGGACGACGACTTTGTCGAGGACTTTAACGTTTGTCTTCTCTAACATGGATACTGGGTATTATGGTGGAGCTGAGTATTCAGTTTATTAGTCTAAGGTTGTGCCGGCCGAGGTTTGTTGTGCCGTCGGAAGACCTTACAAACTTACATAAAAAGTTTGAATCATTAAGCTTTTTCGTCGCTAATTATGGAAAAATGACAAAAACAGCCGCCGCGTGTCCTTTTGGGTATGCGGCGGCTGACTGTCAGAGGGTCTGGAATGTTCAGCGTACGATTACTTTTGTCACTGTAGTTGAACCTATGGAAACCATGTATACACCGGGAACGACACTTGCGCGAATGTGGTCTGTGCCACGGTTGTACATCGGGATTTCCCGACCGTCGGCACCGCAGATTCTTACGGTGCGTTCGCCGGCGCCTGTGACTACGATTTCACGGCCTTCGACGCGAATGACGGCGTTAAGCGCTTCGGCACCGCATATTCCCGAGAAGTCGGGGTTGGCTACGTCGGAGGGGCGTGACTCGCCTTTGTCGTAGACGGCTGTGACGATATAGTTCGAAGCTCTTCCGTCGGGGTCGGTGAATGTGAGTTCCGTGACGGGCTGTTCGTTTATGCGGAATCCGTCGCGGTAGATATTATAGCCTGTCAGACGTGTGAGATCGACCGGACCGTTCTTGGCTATGAACGTGAAGTCGTCGAGCAGGAGCATGTATTCGTTTTTGGAAATGCACCTTATGGCAAAGAATTTTGTTCCTGCGGGGGCATCGAATTCATAGCGCTGCCAGTTGTTGGAAATGAATGAATACTGTGCTATGCTGTTGAAACTGTTGCATTCGTTATTGCTGTCGGAGAGCAGTATCTGGAATGTTTCGCGGTAGGAGTTGTGATAGCTGCGGGCATAGAAGCTGACGGTCTGTGCCGAGCCGTTGAGTTCAGGAGAGATCAGCCAGTCGTTGACGTCCGAACCTGTGTCGCCTTTGGCAGGCAGGTTTGAGAGCATCTTGTTTCCTGAATGGGTGGCGAAAGATGCGTTCAGCCCGTTGTTGTCAAGGACGAAGAATGCCAGCGGGTCGGTGCCTACGGGGAATTCTATTTCCTCGAAGCTTGCGGGACGATGCCCGTCGAGGTCTATCGACAGCCATTGTCCGATGTTCTCTTTCTCCCATGAATCGTAGTCCTCGAATGTTTCGAGCAAAGCCACCGGACGTGTATGATGGTCTGCCACAGGTTCCCAGTTCAGTTCGACGCCTGATCCGCTTGTATAGCGTGCTTTAAGACCTGCGGGTACGGGATAGTCGGGCAACAGGATCGTGGCGTTCATCACCGGTGAAAGGTCGTCGTCGGGATATTGGTCGGCATCGTATACCACTTGTGCCACTATTTCGGCTTTTTCCGGGTCGAGGTTTGTGAACCGGTGTGTGAATGTGACGGTGGCGCTTGACATAGGATTGATAGCCGGACCGTCGACACTACCTGCGGGATCTCCATCGATAAAAAGGTCGACACGGTAGTTTTCGGCGCGTTTAGTGCCGAGGTTTTCTACGATGGCGCGTATCTTTGAATCGGTGTTGATGTCGAAAATTGAAGAACAGTCGAATTCGCGGACGGTGAGGTTGTGGTCGAAGTTGTTGAATACTCTGAAGTTGTCGAATGCGGCAGAACCCATGGCTCCGTTTTCACCCTGTATGCAGGTGACCCAGAGTGCGATCTGGATTTCCTTACCGGCGTATTTGTCGAGAGGTACGACTGCGCGTTCCCAACTGCGGACATTGGTACGGCCGAGGTTAGTGACGGTAGCTATTATTTCTTTGCGGCCTTCGGATGTCACTTCTACTTCATAGGTGTTTGCGTCGCTCGGATCGGTGACAAGGAAGTAGAACGACAGAACCGGATGCGGACCGTCGTTTATATGGATTTTACCGCTTGTGATGGCCGAGCGGGCGCCTATGGTCTTGGCTCTGTAGACCACGTAGCCGTCGTCGGCATCCTGTGAAACAATGCCGTCCTGCGATGTGTCGGAATAGAAACCCCAGACACTGTACTCTTCGGGATCGTGGCTTATTGTGCCGATAATGTGTGTCGGAGTGTGGCCGGTGAAGCTTTCGGTGTAAGGCATTTCGTAAGCCGGCCCGGGAACAACGATGTCGGTGGCTGCCGCTGACGACATTCCGGCGTCGGTTACCGCTACAATGGCATAGCTTTTGAACATCTGTTCTGCGCCGTCGGGCACGGCCTGATCGATATATTCGAGTTCTTTAAGGCCGGAGGCTATGGATATTATGTTGTTTTCCTTATCGGTGGAAAGGATGCTGTAAGTGACGATATCGAGATTGAGCGGTTCTCCTTTGATATCGACTGACGGTGCATCCCAGCTTATGCGTACCTGTCCGGGCACTTCTGTCAGCTCGGCCCGTGGGTTGGGAACTTCTTCCGCGCGGTTCACGCCTATGAATGCTTCAGCCTGGGCTTCGTTGCCGCGGCCGGCTCCATTGTAGGCGGCGATGGTGTAGATGTGGTCGCCGCGGGTCATGGTGCGGTCGTCGTCGGTCCAAGTCATGGTGAGCCCGGGGGCGAGTACGGGCTGTATGGTGTGCACGAGCTCTCCGTCGCGGAGGATTTCGATCTTGTCGATGGATTCGAGTTTTTTTCCTGATGCGGTGAGTACAGGTGCCGTGAACTTAAGGTCGGCTTTAATCGAGCCGTCCCAGTGTCGTGTGACTGTGAAATCCGTGGCTGCGGCCGGGCTTTCGGTGCTTCGTGGTGAGGATATTCTGATGTTGTCGGCATAGAGGTAGAATGAATTGCCGACGGTCGTTGCATGTATGCCGAAATAGTATATGCCGCTTTCTTTGATGACTACGCTTGCGGTGTAGTTCCTCGTTTTTGCGGTTTCGGTCACAACTGTCGTTTCTTCAATGACCGTTGTAGACATTCCGGCTACTGTCGGCTCTGTGCCGAAAGCCACCTCGAATGTTTCCGGATAGCGGTTGCTGAATGTGCCGGCGTCGAAAGAGAAGTCGTACTGGTTTCCGCCTTCGAGGTATATTGGCGGAGTTATCAGCCAGTCGTCCTTTCGACTGTCGGACGACGGGTAGTAGGCAGCCCAGCAGTTGCCGTTGGCGTTGGTGTTGTATTTCTGCCATGTCTTGCCGTCGTTGGCGGCATCGATGACTGTATAGTCGCTGAACGGGGTGTTGTCGGTGCGGTCGGTACCGAAGTCTTCGCTGTATGGAGCGGAGTATGCTCCGACGATTATCACGTTGGAGATGGCTTCTGCGGTGGTGTATCCTTCGATGTTGGCAGATACGCCGTAGCTGAGAGGTGATGCACCGTTCTCGGGTGTGAATATGTCGCTGAATGAGGTCTGGCTCAATGCGTTTGCCACTACGGTGCTTTCGGCTTTTGTGTAGCGGGTGACAGTGTATGTCACTGCCGAGGGGTCAATGTATCCGCCGTTCTCTCCTGTGGTGACGGGTGTCCACGATAATGAGTAACGGTTTTCTCCGAGAGCGGTCAGGGACAAGTCGTGGACAGGTGACGGGCTGTCCGCTCCGATGAAGCGTACCAGACGTGTTTTGGGTCCGTTTCCTTTGTCGGAGGTGGTTTCGACTGCTATATTGTAGGTCGCTGCTTTTTCGACGGTCAGGGGCACGGTGACGTGTTGTCCTGCTTCGGCTGTGCCTGTTGTATAGATTGTGCCGTCGACGATTATGTTGTAGCCCAAGGTGCCGGATATGGGGGCACCTCCATAGTTTTCGGCGGGCATGTCGAATGCGATTGTGGCACTCAGGGATGCACCGTCAAGGAGTAGTTCGAGATTTGAAACAGCGGCCGGGGATTCGAGTCCGGATGCTGCGCGGGGTATGTAAAGACCGGTTATGCCTTCGCCGCCGGGCAGTTCGTAGAGTAGTGTCGGTTCTGCGGTTTCGGTGTTTATTTCGTAGAGGTAAGACTGTCCCACGCTTGGGCAGCATACATAGTACATTTTACCGGTGAGCGGGTTGAAGGTTGCTGAGGAAATATATCGCGGGCGCAAGCCTGTGTCGCCCAAAGTCGTCATTTCGCCTGTGCTTTTGTTGACGGTCGACAGTATGCCGTTCATGTCGATTGCGTAAAGCACGCCCGAGGGATCAACGGCACAGGCATTCCAGGCTGTGGATATGGTGCTGATGCGGGTTGAGCGTCCCCGGAGCGGGTCAAGCACTCCGAATGACATTTGAGAGCCGTCGGCGCTGTAGAAGCATCCGTAAATTTGTTCGGTAATCTCGTCGTAGGCCATATCGGTAGCCATGGATGTCAGGTCGCCGTCGACGTGCCCTTTGAGTTCCCACGTAGATGCGTCGTAGATATAGCTCAGAGGGACGATACTCGTGCTTTCGTAAACGACGTAATTGGTCACTATATATTCTCCGGCGGCATATACGGCGCCGCCGTTGGCATACATTTTGTTGTCCAGATAAACTGCTTCGAGCTGTCGGGGAACTGTGTTTGTTGGAAGCTCGTAAACTCCGAAGCGGGCTTGTGTGCCCGGCCATGCCTCTGAGTACACAACTGTTCCGTAGATAGGCTCGGAGCCGGCAGTCTGTGCTTTGGCTGCGTTGCGGCGCGCAGCATTGAAAGCGGGAACACGGAATAGTCCGTGTTCTGTTACTCCGCGGGTGGGAATAAGCAGATCGTTGGATTTGCCTACATGGCGTAAAAGCGACGGAATTTCTGTCGTCACACTCGTTTTTTGAGCCAATTGGTTGCTTTGGGCGGAAATGCCGAAGCCTTGCACCGTCTGGCAGGCCAGCCCCGCCAACAGCACAAGTAAGGACAGTTTTCTCATTGCGTACATATCCGGACTCTGATGTGTTTTATGCTCCTATCCCCGCAGATTAGAGTCCTTTAGCATCTGCGGCCGATGGATTTGCGTACATTGTCGTTGACAAAGATAAATGAAAAAAAATATAGTGTTATTGATATATATTAATAATTGTGCGTCTTGTGAAAAAAAGATCCCAAAGCTTTCGATTGGCTTGGGATCTTTTTTGTATTGTTGTATCCTGTCGTTATTCCACTATGATAGCGGTAGCATTTTCCGGCGGGAAGCCGCGCATAGATACTCCGACAGGATTGTGGCTGGTCGGGTCGCATATATAGAAGCGTTCGCCGTCTATGTCGACATAATCGCCTTTGGCCATGCTCCCTTTCGGGAAGTTTACGGCCGACGCGAGATGTCCGGGATAATATATGAGTGCGGTCTTGAGTCCGAGGATATCGCGGATAAGTCTGACGAACAGTATGGCATGGTCCTCGCAGTCGCATTTGGGATAGAACAGGGTTTCATCGGGGAAGAAAGCGCGGTCGCCGCCCCATATTTCGTCGTCGTAGCCGTAGGGGAGCGACTGTTGCGTCCAGTTGAGGATTAGTTCTGTGGCGGCGAGTTTGTCGAGGTTCTGCGTGCGTGCGCGCAACATCGGATAAAGGGTTGATTTCGCACGGTCGCAAAGCGGAGTCCGGGCGTAATAGGCCCATCGTGTCATGAAGTTTTCGGCAGTGGCCGATGTCGGGTATGAGGTGTAGAAGTCCATCAGTGCGGCGTCGACGCTGACATCGGTCTTGACGTCGGGATATTTGTAAGATGATGCCGCCATGGTGCGTGGCGCTGATGCTTTGCTGTCGAGTCGCGGAAGTTTTACGTCGAGCGACAGGGCGCGCTCTCCCGGAAATTCACGGTTGTAGGTGAAGCACTGCTCGAAGTCAGGTCGGAAAAAGGAATAGAAGCGCAGGCCGCCATTGGAGAAGTAGCGGCGGTTGAAGAGCACGTTCGGTGTGCCGAAAAGTACGTCGAGATGGCCGTCGACACGTGCATATCGCATCTTGTAGCCCGATTGGCTGAGAATGAAACCGGTGAGCATGGCGGCACGGTCACTTCCGGCACCGAAGCGTTTTTCCGACAGGGCACGCACCATGTCGAAGTAGGCCCAGTCGCACAGATTGCGCTCGTCGCGGATTTTGAGGCAGTCGGCGATCAGGTTGTTATAGCTGCTGCCCGAAAGTACGTTCCAGGCGTCGGCCACGGAATTTTCCGATGCGTCGGTGAGGCGGAAGTTCTCGAAATCGCGCACGCGCAATGGGGTGGAGTAGAGGGTGAAATCGAAGTATGTCGGTGCCGGAACAGGAACTTCCTTGATAGGTCCCACGGGTTTGGGTTGCGGCTTCGGTTCGGGTGCGGGAATGACGACCTGTTCTTTGATGGGCAGTTGGCGGTCCTCGATGGGCGCTTCTTTCTTTTCGTCGTATTTTTTCTCGTATTCGATTATGGGCAGGGGCTTGACGTCCTTGTCGGGAATGGGTTCTCCTTTGACAGTGCGGAACTCTTCCCATGCCTTGCGCAGGAAGTCGGCGTATTCCTGATTCGCTTTCTGGCGGAAGTTGCTGTATTCCTGACGGGCGTTTTCGCGGAAACGGGTGTATTCGTCGTCGGCATTTTCGCGGTGCCGGCGTGCTTCGCGCCGGGCTTCGATCTGCGCACGTCGGGCGGCCGCCGCCGATTGTTTCGACTGTGATTGTGCCTCTGCCGCCGGAATTGTCGTCAGGACAAGGCTCAGAAGCAATAGTGATGTGATGATAGTGTTTTTCATTTCTTTTCGCTGCCTATGAATGGGAAGTCATAAATGGTGTATATTCCGAAGTCCGGGTCGGGTTCGGGCTGCCATGTGCGTACGAATATAAGCGGGCGTTCCGGATCGGTATAGTTCACTGCCAGCATCAGGTAGCCGTGGTCGGAGTAGTTCGATGAATAGTATTCCTGTTCGACCTGTATGCCGTAGATTTCGTCGTTGGCGCTGGGGCGCATCACCTGGCATTCGTTGAAGCGTATGTTGATGAATTCCTTGTTGCCGAATCCGCGGGCGAGTTTCTTCAGATAGGAATCCTTGGTCTCGCGGTTATAGATTATGCGTTCGTCGTTTTTGTAGCCGTTGTCTTCGGTACGTGTGGAGGTCTTGATGACGGTACCGGTTATGATTTTGGCGTTGTCGTCGAAGATGCTTTCTATGAAGTCGAGGCGTTTTAGGGCGAAGGCTGTCTTGTAATTCTCGAGGAATTGTACGATCAGCATGCGCGATTCTTCGGGGAATGCGCTTTTGCCGAGAATGTCGTCCTCTGTGGTTTTGTCAAGGCCGAATGCGATGTTGTCGATCAGCGAGTTTTCGTTGAACGTGAATACGATGTTCTCGGTGAAGTGTTTGCGCTTGCCTCCGTTGAATGAGAACGAAAGCTGAAGACCGCGGGCCACCACATTGGCGCCCATGCGGGTGAAAGAGAATTGCGGTTCGCCGACGACGCGTGTGTTGCCGTACTTGAGCAGGCGGTTGTAGATGCCGAGTCCGTTGGGCGTGAAGTGAGTCCGGTCGGGGGTGTAGTTCTTTTGTTTGATCGAGCGCACTACGTCGTTAAGCACGGCGCTGTAGGATGCCGCTTCGGAGGCGGGGATTACTTCGGGGCGCTTGAACATCGAAGGATCGATCTGCGTGAACGAGTTTGTAGGTGCGGATGCTACGGCAGGTGAAGCCGTGGGGTGGCCGGAGGCCGATTCAGGCTGCGGTGCTTTTGCTATAAGTTCGGGCTGTGGCTTTGACGGGACGCTTTTTAAGGAGCGTTTTATTTTCATTTCAGGTACTACGGCGAGCACTCCGGCTACTTCGGGGTCGATCTGCGCTTGTCCGCGGTATTCGAGTTCGATATCGATGTTGTATATTTTATGGCTTGTTCCGGGAGAGAGCACCATGCGGTCGAAACCGTCGGTTGCGGTGCAGAGATTGCTCCATACTCCGCCGTCGTTGTAAGTATAGTCTATGGAACTTACCGGTTTGCCGCAATAGGTGAAGAGCAGATCGACTTCGTCGCCCTCCTCGGCTGTCACGGCCACTTTAACATCGGAAAGTATGTCGTCGATGCGTTCCGGAATCCATGTTACCAGGGTGTGGCCTCTGTATTGCTCTTTTGATGCGAACTGCATGGATTTGGTGAGCGCGAGTGCCCAGCAATAGCTTTTCAGGGCCACGTCGATTTTTCCTTTCGTCAGTGCGCGTTCGGCGCCGTCGATGAATTCCTGTATCTTCATGCGGCGTCCGGCGTAGATTTTGTTTAGGTCGGTCTTTTTTATGAAGCGTCCGATATGGTATGGTTCGCGTGAGAGCACGAATGTCTGAGTGCTGTCGAGCGAGCCTTGGGAGATGGTGTTGATGGTTGCGGCAAATGTGGTGTTGTCGGAGAGTAGTTTGCCGTCTTTTTCCATGCGTTTGTTGTCGACTTTGTTGTTGACGCTTACATTGACGCTTATCTGCGACAGCAGTCCGGCCAGCGCCTGCTGGTCGGCTTCGGCGTATGATTCTCCATTTCCCTCGCCGAAGTAGTAGTTGCCGCTTGTGGTCACTTCTGTCCACGACTGGGCTGTGGCGGACACCGGTGTGCAGACGAGCAGGAAGAGAATTATGCGTAGGAGTTTTTTCATTGATAGATTCCTGAAAAGGATGGATTGGTATGCTTATGGAGAAGAGTATAATAGAGAGTATAGGAGGCTTTGCCTGTGTTTTTTAGCGAAGGGACACAATGATGTTGTGTCCCTTCGCTGTGTAATGTCGGCCTGAGGCGGATTTGTTATTCGGCACTGCCGCCGCGCATGCGGTTGAGCTGCTGTTCTACAGATTTGCGGAATTCCTCGTGGCGCACTTCCATTTTGGCGCGGTCTTCGTCGGGGATAAGCTGCTTGACACGTGCGCTGTAGTTGTCGGCCAGTTCGGCGGCCATTTCTTTGACAGAGCCTTGCCATTCGATACATACGTAAACGTGGTACTGTCCGTCCTTGAGGCGGTATGTGTCTGTTTTGATCACTACGAGTCCGGGCAGAGTGCTGTCTGCGATCTGCTGGGCGAAAGCGTCGGATGTGGTGCCTTGATCGTTGGCCTGCTGGCCTTTTTTACCGTCGGAGCTGTACTGCTGTGCGGCGTCGTTGGCCTGACGGGATGCTGTTGTCACTTTGCTGCTGAGCATGCGGGCGAAAGCGGCACGGGCCTGAGTTTCGGCGTAGGTCTTGGCGAACGACTGGTTGAAGTTTGTGCCTTCACCCCAGGCGCGGGTTGCGGGGCGGTCTTCGGCCATCTGCTGGGAGATGGTCATTTCCACGAGGCTTTCGTTTTTCATGCTGGCTGCGTTCTTGGAGCCGCCGCAGCTGCCCATGCTTAGTGCGAGGGTAGCTATAGCTATCATGCACAGTGTTTTGTTAATTTTTTTCATAATAAATAATATTGATTGGGTTAAGTTGTTGATGTGTGTCTTTTATTAAAAGTTGGCGATTATTGCTTTCGGGACTGTGACGTAGACATCGTAGTCGTCGGCTACGAAATCCATTCGAGAGAATGATGTCTCCGACCATGAGAACGACTGTGTCCATTCGAGATTCCCGGTGCCGAGTTCGGTCAGGATTATGTCGTTGTAGCTGTTGTTCCCGTCGTAGAGGCGGCATACAAAAGGATAGTTGTGGTCGGGATTTGTTGAGATGTCGGAGTATGGATGCCATTCATAGTTGAGGTAAACCAGAAATCCGATAGGACTTTGCAGGTTTCCGCTGAGAATGGTTTTTGTCGATGATGACGGGTAGATGTTGAACTGTGACAGGGAGCTTTGTGTGCTGACATACTCTGCCGATTCCCAGAGCGACGGATTTTCGGTGGGGAACGGGAGGTTTACAGTCTGTCCGCCGTAGAGTTGCGCCGAGGCTTCAGGACCTGTATAGCGGTAGACGGTGCTCCCTATTTTCACTCGTGGAATGACATTGTTGTAGAAAGAGCGCTGTCCGGAGTACTGTAGCGGATTCGGCCAATAGAGGGTCGACATCGATTCGCCGGATTCGATTGAAAGCGAGTATATGCCGTAATCGAGCATGTATTCGTCTGCGGCTCCGCTGAAGTTGATCCGAGCGGTCGTCGGACGCAGACCGCCGGAAAGGTTGAAATGTCCGTTGCGCACACTGAGGTTGCCTTCGCCTATGTATGCCGGATCGGAGGAGGATATCGCGAGCTTTGTGTAGCCGCCGTAGACGTTGGAACTGCTGTCATAGGTGCGGCTGTGGAAGATACGCACCTGACGGCTCTCGGAGCCGCTGTAACTGTTTCTGTTGAAAATCCAGCCCTCGCTGTCGCTTATGTGGCAGGCGAAGCCCAGACAGTCATCCGGATTGTGGCGGTCGAAGATGAAGATGCAGTCGCCGTCGTCCCAGTGATGGACATTCTGCCCTGATGCGTCGTAGTCGTTGACACTTATGCGCAGGGTGATCGTGTCGCTGTCGGGCGCCGGTTCGTCTTTGTCCTTGTCGCAAGAGGCCGTGGCAAGGGCTGCGCCGGCAAGCAGCACAGCCATTGCGAGGTGGGAGAATGTCGTGGCGTTCTTCATATTTAAAAGGCGGTGTCGTGCGTGTCAGAAGTTGGAGATCGTGAAGTCGGTGAGCGTTACGTAGACGTCGTTTCCACCTGATGAAATAACTTTGATGTTGCCTATCGAAGTCTGGTTGAACAAGGATGTTATGTGCCAGTTGGTTCCTGACATTCCGTCGATTTCGCACAGCGGATAGGTGGTCTGTTCGCCTCCAAGTGTCATCGACAGCACGAACGGATATGGATTTGATTCGGTCTGTGTCAGGGTGCCGCTGTAGGGAGTCCACAGCAATTCGGTAAAGAGGTGGAATCCGATGGCGCTTTCGAGAGTCTGCGACATAAGTGTGTGGGTGACGGTACCAAATATGTTCTTGCGGCTCATGGATGTGGTGTAGTTCACGTACGGAGCCGACATCCATGATTCCTCGCTGCCCGGTGTACCCGGAAGTGTCAGCAGTATGCTCATTCCCGCTTCGGGCTTGCGTGCGTCGGCTTGATAGCGGTAGACGGTCTGACCTATTTTGATGCGCGGAACAATGTCGTCCATGATATAGACATAAGGGCTGTACCACAACCCGTCGTTTCCATGGGTCCATTGGGAGCTGCTGAATTCGTTGTTGGTCGTCGCCGGTGTGAAGAAATCGTTGGTGTTTATCCGGTAGGATCCGTTTGCATAGTTTGCGTTGAATGCGACTGGCGAGTCGCTTTTGAAGCGCATGCGTGCGCATGCCGGATTAAGAACCATGCTTACGCGGAACAGACCCTCTACGATGCTGTACTCGCCGCTTCCTTTGAAGATCGGTGCGGTATTTGTCACGAGAATCTGGGTGGCCGGTTCATTGTCGATCGGCGAGAAAACGCCCACACATGCTCCGGAGGTGACGCCTGACTTGGAAGGCTCGAAGGTCCAGCTGCTTGTGGCCGACGAGTAGATGGCGCGTCCGAGCACCGTAGTCTGATCCGATTCAAAGAGTATGACGGTGTTCCCGTCCTGCCATGTCCAGGCAGCTCCGGCGCGGCTGTTTTTGTCATCGTTCCATTCGCCTATGCCGCCGGTCCATTCCATAGGATATGTCTTGTCGGGAGCGGCCGGGGCTTCGGGGGCGTCGGTTTCGGAGCAGGAAGCCATACCTGCGGCGGCAAGCCCGATAAGGGCTGCCGCGATGAGGTTGTGGTTGAAATATGCTGTTTTCATATTGGTTGCTGAGCTTTTATGTATCGGTTGGTGTTAAAGGTCCCAGTTTACTTCTTCCCCGAAATCGCCGGGAAGGAAGTTAGTGCCTTCGGGGAACTGTACGACGGGGATTTCAAGAATTTTAGATTCGCCGGAGGGCACGTTGAGCAGGCGTATGCTGATGGTGCCGCGTCGTACGGATGCACCTGTATTGGGTGTGGCGATGATGTTGAATGTGTTGTTCAGCTTATTGGATGAGAGGATGTACCAGAAGTCGGCTGACGCTTTGGATATTTCGTAGTCGCCGTCGACGGTTATGGTATAGGTCTGAGTCTGTCCGCCTGCGGGCATAAGCGAGATTTCGGTTACAGAAGCAGAGAGCTGGCGGCCGAGCTGTCTGACGGTATAGCGCACTTGTTTTGTTTCTATTGCGCCGCTGCCGGAATTGACCTGCTGTTCGGCACTTATGACGAACAATGCCGCACGGTCGTTGCCGGATGGGTTGGGCTGTGCCGACAGGCGGTAATAGCGCTGGCTGCCTTCGTTTACCATTTCGTAGGATAGCCAGGACGGTGCCGTATGGTTCGATTCGGAGATCCATGCTTCGGCAGTGGAGCCTACGGACGAGTACACGTCAAGACGTATGGTTCCGCCTGTGGCGTTTACGGTCCCCGAGGTGTTGTCGATTATCAGGTAGGGATTTTCCTGCACGACAATCAGTTCGGTCGGCAATGCTCCGGGCTTCGCCGAGTCATAGACATAGATTGTTCCCTGACGGTAGTCGCTGCCGCTGTTGGTTGTCACGCTGATTGTGATCTGGGCTTTGCCTGTGCCGCTTGTCGACGAGAGGCTTATCCAGTTGGCCGACGGTGCAGCCTGCCATTCGCCTATGGCGTTGAGGGAGATTGTGCGGGAGCTTGCTGCCCATCCGAAGCTGATGGCATCTTCGGGAATGTTGGAGTATTTGCCTGTTTGTCCGCAATGTATTGTCAGAGCGGATGCCTGTGAACCGCGTACGGAGAATACTACATCGGCCGAGCGCGATGCCGCTCCGGGGTTGGCGGTAGCCGAGAATTGCAGAACCTGCTCGCCTGATGTGCCCGAATTTGGCGATACGGTGATCCATCCGGGCTTGCTGCTTATCACCCAGTCGACATTCGCGTTCAGGGTAATCTGGTTTGTCGAGCCGTCGGCATCGAAGCTGAGGTTTGTATGGGAAGCTTCAAGCTGCTGCCCGTTCTGGTTGAGTGTGACTGTAAGGCCTGCCGATTCGGGTTGTCCTTCGGGATAGATGTTCACATAGCCTATTCGCGAGCCGCTGGTGTTGTTGGCGGCTACGGTAATTGTGATCCGGGAGCTGCCGGCCTGACCGCTTGCGGGGCTGACCGATACCCAGCTCTGGCAGACTGATGGAACTGTGGCACGCCATGCGCTCTGCGAGGTGAGATTGACAGTCAGTGTTCCTCCGGTCACGGGGATGTCCTGAACTGTTTCTTCGTTTATGCCGAAAGAAGAGCCTTCCTGGGATATGGTGAAAGAGATAGAGCTGGTAGGGCGGTCGACGCAGCGAACGATAACGGCGATTTCACGGGCGTTGGTGCTCGTGTTGGGAGCCACGGTCACGCTCATGTTTCCGTCGGTGATATCGGAACCCTGCACCCATGCGGGATTGCTGAAGCTTGTGTTCAGCTTTTCGGGATTCTCGACATTTGTCAGTATGGCCACATTGACTGTTCCGCCTTCGCGTCCGATGGTATAGGAGTCGGCGGCGCCGTCGGCGAAGCGTATGTAGGGTTGCGAGCCGTTCTGCGACACGCTTATCAGCGATCCGACAAGCAGTTCGTCCTTGCCGCTGACCATTGCGATCACTGCCGTGCGTGCTTCGGAGGTTGAATTTTCCTGCGTGGTGAGTATGAGTTCCTGGTCCTCAAGCGATCCATCGCCGGAAGTCGCATTGGCGCCGAGCCAATCGGGCATGTCGTTCAGGTTCCATGATTCCGAGGCATAAAAGTATGTGCTTGCCTCGCCGCCCTCGAATGGGAAGTTGAAGTATGTGTTGTAGACCGTGACCTGATATTCTTTGTCGGAGAATTTGAATTCATAATCCCCGTAATTCTCCTTCAGGATTTCTTCCGGGTTATAGTCGTCGCAGGCGGTGAATCCGGCCATTGCGACGGCTGTCAGCGCGGCGGCGCATATATATCTTAGCGATGCTTTCATATTGGTTGTCGTAGCTTAGAAGATGATTACAGCTGATAGGTTCACTCTGAAGCCGGTGCCCCAGCCTTTGATTTTCGACGAGTACTCAGAGAACTGGCTGTAGGCATCGCCTTTGGCAATGGCGAAGTAGTATTCGGGCGTGAGGCTAAGTCCGAAATTGTAGCCGCAAGCCCAGTAGAGGCGCAGGGCTGCAAGGCCGCTGGCGCAGTAAGAGTTGTACCATTCGTCTTCGTAGCTTGCTCCGAGGTTCGATTTCATAAGCACGTGGCGGTAGCCTATCATCGGGGTGATGTCGAATGCCGAGGGGGTCAGTATGCGCCAGCCTGCGCGTGCGCCTATTATCATTGTAGCCTTGGCTTCGGAATAGGAGTCGCCTACGGGTTCCCAGTAAGTGGGCTGTCCGTCGACCGACGAGCTGCCTTCGACGGGGCGGTAGGCTGTCAGTTTGGCAATGTGGTTTGCAAAGGGCAGGTTGTAGAACATCTCGAAGTTGAAGCCGCCGAGGTGGAAACCGGTTGTGAATTCGGCGTCGAATAGGTTGCCTCCGCCTATGCCTGCGCTGAAGTAGTAGTCGTTGCGCTGGTGCAGGCGGCGCTTGTGCTTGATGGTGATGCTGCGGTGTTCGGCGTCGAATGTGGTGGTCTTTGTGTAGTCTTTGTAGAAGTATCCGCCGGGAGCGGTGATGGTGTATTCGCCGGGCTTGCCGCGCAGTTCGTAGTAGCCGTTCTTCACTTCCTTGCGCATTCCGTTGACGTAGATGTAGTTGTCCTGGGGAGCGTTGATGCGCACGGTGATTATGTTTGTCATCCTGGCGTTGACAGCCACAGGTTCGCCTTGCTTGAGGGTGACGGACTGTGTCCAGGGCTGGTAGTCGGGATGTGTCAGTTCGACTTTGTGGTTGCCTATTATAAGATCGGAAATCACAAGCGGAGTTTTGCCGCGCACGGTACCGTCGACTTTAATGGTGGCACCGGAAGGAGTTGAGGTCAGTTCCAGAGAGCCGAAGATGGGCGATGGAGCGGGCATGTCTATGACGACGGGTTTTTTGATGTCGGTCACATTCACCGGTTTGCGGCTTGGTGTGTGGCCTTCGAGCCTGGCTTCGATCACGTGGTTGCCTTCTTCGAGCGGACCGTTCCATTCGCCTTGTGCCATAAGTTTACCGTCGACGTAGATGCCGGCGTTCTTTGGTGCGCTGATCCGGGCGCGTGCGAAGTTGCCGCTGAGGACAGGAGTCAAGGTTGTGGTCTGGCCGTCGTTGATGTCGAATGAAGCCTCGTAGGGGTTATACAGGTTTTTTGCTATTTTGAGTGTATAGCCCTGTTTTGAGTCGAGTTTGTATTTATTGACGGAACCTGTGCCTATGTGGCGGTTGTCGACGTATATCTCGGCGCCTTTCAGCTCTTCGGTAGCGGGAATTGTCAGGTAGCCGAATGCCGGACGGAGTATCAGCCGCACGGGCACGGCCTGTTTGGGGTCATTGACTGTGACCCGCCCCACTTCGTCGTGATAGCCGGGTGCTGTGGCTCTATACTCGTATTCGCCGAATCGCACCGATTTCGAGGCATGTCCGTTGCTGTCGAGTTTCCATGGCTCGCCGGCAACTTCAAGATATGTATCGCCGCTTTTCGGGTCTATGGTGAATTCAAGGTACTGCTTGGCGTCGGTCAGGAAGAGTTCGCCGAGTTTTATGCGGTAGGTCTTGCTTGATTCTATTTTGGTGCGACCGAAGTTGCAGCGGTCGCCGTCGACGTTGGGGCTGTCGTAGCTGATGTCGACAAAGCGTACGCCGGGCGATACCCAAAGCAGATAGATCGTCTTGCCGTTGACTTTTGCCGTTTCTTTTTCAAAAGGCGTACCGCCCATGTCGAAACTGTATTCGCCGGAATCGGTTGCCGGTTCGACTATTATGACGGCCATCGCGTTGCCGTTGGCGTCGAGCTTCTTGCGGGCAAGGGCGGTGTTGTCGTTTTCGTCAAGTGTGATTGGGGAAATTTTGATTTTTTGCTGTTGGGCCGACAATGTACCGAATGCGAGAACAGTAGCGATAAATAATGCGATCATACGTATCGTACTTCTGCGGCCGATTAGATAGAAAGGTCTATTCTCCACAATTAAAAATGTGATTAGGTTTAAAATCAGTTGTCTAAGGTGGTTTTTGAATGTCGAAATCCGACATTTCGGGCAAAGATACGTTTTTTTTTGTGATTATACAAAAAATTAACAATTGGATTTTTCGTACGTATTCTTTTAAGGCTGATATGAGAAGCCTATGGTGCGCTGCGTCGCGCTCGGCTGGCATAAGTCGGTGATTTCAGGGCGCTTCTGGCAGAATGTAATAAAGAGGCTCGGCAAGTCGATGTTGTGACCGCGAATCACTACATCGGCTTGCCGAGCTATTGGCGTTTGTGAAATGGTGTCAGAGGACGCCTTGTGCCATCATGGCGTCGGCCACTTTCATGAAACCGGCGATGTTGGCGCCACGGACGTAGTTGACGTAGCCGTCGGCTTCGCTGCCGTAGCGCACGCATTGCTCGTGGATTCCCTGCATGATTTCTGCCAGTCGCCGGTCGACCTCTTCGGCGCTCCATGAGAGTTTCTGCGAGTTTTGGGCCATTTCAAGTCCGGAGGTAGCTACTCCGCCGGCGTTCGCGGCCTTGCCCGGAGCGTAGAGTATGCGCGCTTCGATGAATCGGTGGACGGCTTCTGGCGTTGAGGGCATGTTGGCGCCCTCGCTGACGGCGAAACATCCTCCGGCAAGCAGTGCCTCGGCATCGAGAGCGTTCAGCTCGTTCTGTGTGGCCGATGGCATTGCTATGTCGCACTGCACCAGGCGCCAGGGCGAACGGTCGGGATGGTATTGCAGTTCGGGGAAACGTTCGGGCACTTCGTGGAGGCGTCCGCGCATGTAGGTTTTTAGCTCGAAGATATAGTCGAACTGCTCGCGGGTCAGGCCCTCTGGGGCTATGATCGAGCCGCCGGAGTCGCTCATCGATACGACTTTGCCGCCAAGTTCCATTATTTTTTTCGCCGTGTAGGTGGCTACGTTGCCGGAGCCGGAGATGGCTACCCGTCGGCCGGCGATTTCGAGTCCGCGTGTGGCCAGCATGTTTTGCAGGAAATAGCAGTTGCCGTAGCCGGTGGCTTCGGGGCGGATCAGGGAGCCGCCGAAGGCGATGCCCTTGCCGGTGAAAGTTCCGGTGAATTCACGGGCCATTTTTTTGTAGTAGCCGTACATGTAGCCCACTTCGCGTGCGCCTACGCCTATGTCGCCGGCCGGAACGTCGGTGTCGGCGCCTATATGGCGCCAGAGTTCGGCCACGTATGCCTGGCAGAAGCGCATGATTTCCATGTCGGAGCGGCCTCGGGGCGAGAAGTCGCTGCCGCCTTTGGCGCCGCCCATGGCAAGGGTGGTCAGCGAGTTTTTGAATGTCTGCTCGAAAGCCAGGAATTTGAGGATCGACAGGTTGACGGAAGCATGGAAGCGTATGCCGCCTTTGTATGGGCCGATGGCGTTGTTATGCTGTACGCGGTAGCCCATGTTGTTTCGGACGCGTCCGTTGTCGTCGACCCACGACACGCGGAAAGCGAATATGCGGTCCGGTATGCACAAGCGTTCGATAAGGTTATAGCGCTCGAATTCGGGGTGCTCGTTATAGACATCCTCGATTGATGAAAGCACTTCTTCTACTGCCTGATGGTACTCCGGTTCATTGGGGAATCGTCGCTGGAGGTCGGCGATCACTTCTTTTGTGTTCATTTTGCAAACGTTCTTAGAAATTGACGCGCAAAATTACATAAAACTCTGCTAAATTCAAAATTTATGTCGGGATGCCCGGCGACAAAAAAACGCTCCGCGGTGAGGCGGAGCGTTTTTCGGTTCTGTAACGTGGATGGTGTATTATTTCACCAGCACTTTGCTTACGTTGTTGCCCTGGCGGCGGATGTAGAGGCCTGCGGCAGGTTCTTCAACACGTACGCCCTGGAGGTTGTAGTATTCAACGGGGGCGTTGGCGTCGATTTCAACGTCGGCTATGCCTGCTTTGCCGCCCTTGATCACGAGGTTCTTGATTTCCCATGTTCCGGATTTGCCGTCTTCGCTGCGGTACATGAAGCCGAGCTGGATGCGCTTGCCGTTGTAGTTGGCGAGGGCGATGTCGCCGGAGTTTACGAATGTCCAGGACGCATTGTCTGAGTATGTGGGGATTTCTACTGCAGTCCAGATGCCACCTTCTTCGCGGATGTTGAGAGTGCAGTTTGCCTTTGCGAAAGCAAGGTCGGGGAATTTGTTGTAGCAGTGTTCGAAAGCGAGAGTGTTGTCCTGTGTCAGGGTGATGACGGGCGAGATCAGCCAGCTTTCCGAAGCATACGATACGCCTTCCTTGAAGGCGGAAGCTTTCATGTAGCCGTACTTTGTGTCAGCGGTCCATACGTAGGTGAGAGCTTCGGGAAGTGTCACGTTTTCGATTGTGAACTGGCCCTGGCCTGCGGCGAAGCTTTCTTCAAATACGTTGTCGGAGGGGGTGGGGGTGGGATCGACGGGACCTTCGCCGCCTTCACCGTAGATGGTAACTTCGGTGAAACGGATCTGGCCGTTTTTTTCTGCGCCATCGCTGCCCATGGTTGCTTTTTCGCCTACGGTGAATGTCACGCTTGAGCTGCTGCCTTCCCAGGTGATAGCTACGTCGCCTACTGCCTGAGCGGGATTGAGGTCGCCTGTGCTGGGTGTGAATGTGGTGTAACGGTAGCCGGCGTCTTTAGCAAGAGTGAAAACGATTTTGGAGATGTTTTCACCGCTGATTGCTATGGAACCTTTTGCATAGAGGCGGATGGCGTTTGTGCCGGCGTGCAGTGATGGAACGGTTGTTCCGTTGTTCTTCTCGATGTCGATGGTGTAGCCGTCGATGTTCTTTGCAGAGCCGATAGCTTCTGCAAGCTGTGTGGCTGTGATAGTGGTCTGGGCGTAAGCGCCGAAAGACATAGCCACTGCTGCGAGAGCGAGTAAAAGTTTTTTCATAACTGATTTGTTTGGTTATTAATGAGATTGGTTGTTATTTCTTGTCGACGTAGCGGCGAAGGAGAATTTCGGTGGGGAAGTGGTCGGAGTATCCGCCGAGATATGAGCCTGCGGAATAGGTGCGTTTGGGATAGCCTACGCGGTTGCCTTCGGTATCCTTGAGGAAGTCCATGTTGAGCACTTTGGCCTCGAAGAAATGCCAGCGGCCGGGATTGTCGCCTTCGGTGAGGTTGCCGGAGATGATGATCTGGTCGAAGAGGTTCCACTGGCTCTTGTAGGCCAGTGTGCCTATACCGCGGTCGAGCACGCGCCAGAACGGGTTGTAGAATCCGTGGGGATCTCCCTGCAGGTCTTTTATGTCTTTGCGTGCGCCGAGCACTTTGGCGCAGGATTTGTCCTGCGGGTCGTCGTTGAGGTCGCCCATTATCATCACGCCTATCTCGGGATCTACGCGCCAGAGCGAGTCGGCGATTGCCTTGCTGAGGGCTGCGGCCGCTTCGCGGTTGGGCGAGGATTGTTCCTGTCCGCCGATTCGCGAGGGCCAGTGGTTGACGATCACGGCCACGCGCTGGCCGAGAAGTGAGCCTACGACGCACATCTGGTCGCGGGTGCGGAACGGTACGGCTGTCAGGCGGTGGTTGGTTACGTTCTCCAGACGGAAGTAGCGGGGATTGTAGAGCAGGCCTACGTCGACGCCGCGGGCGTCGGGGGAGTCGTGGTGCACTACTTTCAGGTTCCATTTGGCTATTTCGGGCTGTGCCACAAGGTCGTCGAGCACCGAGCGGTTCTCGATTTCCGACACACCGATGATGGCGGGACCGTATGGCGTGGTGCGTGTGGTGAAGTTCGATATTGCGTAGGCGAGATTATGCAGTTTCTCGCGGTATTTGCGGCCGTCCCACTGTCGCGGGCCTCCGGGAGTGAATTCTATGTCGCGGCCTTCAGGGTTGTTGGGGATAGTGTCGAAGAGGTTTTCAAGATTGTAGAAAGCCACTCCGGCAACCTGCACACGGCGACCGGCGCTGCCGTCGGTGGGACGGGCGCAAGCAAATGCCGCGGCTACAAGCAGGGCAGCGGCTGCGAAAAGAATTCGTTTCATTGTGGAACGGTTTTTATGTTTGGGACTCCAAAGATACGAATTATAAGTACAACAGCGAGTGAAAATGTCAAAAAAAATATTGTGTGCTCCGAAAAAATCTGTGAAGGATAATTAAAATGTTAAATGTGTCGGCTGTTTTAACTTAAATCAATAATTTGTTGTCCGGAACTTGCCCAATTTAAATAAAAATACTTATTTTTGACGCTATTTTCACTTGTCGGAAAAGCCTCGGAATTGCTTCCGGCTTGTTCCGTTAGCCGGAAATAATTGAGTAATATCAACCAAAACCCAAAATAACAGCAACTTATGAGATTTAAACTGTTTCTGCTACTGCTGCTGACGGCAACAATGCCGCTTTTGGCGCAGTCGACGGCGACCATAGTCGGCGTCGTTGTGAACGGTAGCACCGGAAGCCCCGTGAGCGGCGCGACGGTGGCCCTTCGCGACCAAGGAAAAAGCACTACAACATCATTCAACGGCGACTTCCGTCTGCACGCCGACGCCGGCACCGAGGCGGTGCTCGTCGTGTCCTGCGACGGATTCGGCAGCTATGCCGCCGATCTCAGCATCGCCCGAGGGGTCAACGACCTCGGCGAGATCCGCATCCTCCCCACAGGCACCGACGACGAGGAATACTTCGGTGATGTCAACGACCTTATGTTCGACGAAGCCGTTGTCGACGAGGACGAAGGCGCCTCGCAGAGTGTATCGAGCCTCTCGGGAGCCAATGACAATGTGTACTATAACACGGCTTCCTACAACTTCGGCCCGATGTACTTCCGCTACCGCGGCTATGACTCGATGTATCAGAGCGTGTATATCAACGGCATACAGTTCAACGACCTTGTGCGCGGACGCTTCAACTTCAGCACGCTGCTCGGCATGACCAGCCGCGCTTTCCGCAACAAGACCACTACTGTCGGACTCGACGCCGCCAACTATGGCTTCGGCGACATAGGCGGCGCGGTGAACTATAACACTGTCACCGATCTCTACGCACCCGGATTCAACGGTACGCTGTCCTACACCAACTCCAACTATATGCTGCGCGCCATGGCCACATATTCTTCCGGTCTGAACAAGCACGGATGGGCCTACACCATAAGCGCCATAGGCCGATGGGCCAAGGAAGGCGTGATGCCCGGCACATTCTATAATTCTGCAGGCCTGTTCCTGTCGGTAGAGAAGGTGTTCAACGCAAACAATTCGCTGACGCTTACCGCTTTCGGCGGTCCCACCCAGCGCGCTACCGGCCGTGCAACCTATCAGGAAGCCTACGACCTGGCCGGTTCGAACCTCTACAATCCCGACTGGGGTTATCAGGACGGCAAGAAGCGTTCGTCGCGCATCACGGAAACATTCGATCCCACCGTCATCCTGAACTGGCTGTACAAGAAAAAGAATACAACGGTGAACACCGCAGCTGCATTCCGCTCGGTCTACTACAACCGCACCGCGCTGCAGTACTACAAAGCCACCGACCCCAACCCCACATATTACCGCTATCTGCCCTCTTATTATCAGGACAGCCCCGAGGAATTCGATATGTACACCGACCTGTGGGAAAACAGCGAGTACTTCCGCCAGATCAAGTGGGACCAGCTCTACGCTATCAATAATCTCAACAACCAGCACAATGTCGGCTTGCCCGAAGATCAGCATTCCGGTTCGTCCTACATCATGGAGAACCGCATCAACCATCAGCTCAACGCCATGTTCAATTCTTATGTGAACACGCGTCTGAACAACTTCATGAGCCTGCAGGGCGGTATATCGTTCAACTACACCAGAAGCAGCAACTACAAGACCATACGCGACCTCCTCGGCGGCGAATTCTGGCTCGACATCGACCCGTACTCCGACCGTGAGATAGCGCTTGCTCCCGGAAACCTGCAGAACGACCTCGACAACCCCAACCGCCGTGTCGGCAAGGGTGACAAGTTCGGCTACGACTACGACATCCATGCCTTGCAGGCATCGGCATGGCTGCAGAATGTCATCAACCTGCCCCACTGGGACGTGAACTACGGCTTCAAGGTAAGCTACACCCAGTTCTACCGCGACGGCCACATGCGCAACGGACGTGCGCCCAACAACTCGCTGGGCAAGAGCAACACCCTGCGCTTCGACAACGGAGCTTTCAAAGCCGGTGCCACATATAAACTCGACGGCCGCAACCAGTTCGCCGCACACTTCGAGTACGGAACCCGCGCCCCGCTTGTCGACAATGTGTTCATCTCGCCCCGCGTCAAGAATACCATCGTCGACGACGTCGAAAGCGAACGCAACCTCGCCGCCGACCTCTCTTATATCTGGAACTACCGCCGTTTCCGCGGTTCTGTGACCGGATTCTACACCGATATCGACAATGCCATCGAACGCAACGGTTTCTACGACGAACAGTACCAGACCTATGCCAACTACGTCCTCCAGGGCGTACGTCGTGTCTACAAAGGTGTTGAAGTCGGCATGGCATTCAAGATCACACCCTCGCTGACCGCTACTTTCGCCGGCACATACGCCCGCTTCCAGTACAAGAACAATCCCCGCGGCACGCGTTCTTTCGAAAACGGACTTTACGCCGACACGACGCAGACCGTCTACCTCAAGAACTACTACCTCGGCTCCACCCCGCAGTATGCCGCCAACCTCGGCCTTGACTATGCGGCACCGAAGAACTGGTACTTCAACGTCAACGGTACCATACAAGGCGACGCTTACGTGAATCTGGCTCCCGCCTACCACGAAGCGATGCCCGACCTGTGGAATTTCGCCGGCGACAACCCCGAGCAGCTACAGGCCAAAATCGAGGAAATGACACGCCAGGACAAGATCCGCAGCGCGTTCACACTTAACGCATCGATAGGTAAGGTGTTGTATGTCAACCGTAAGGTGGCGCTCAACTTCAACCTCAATGTCAATAACATCCTCAACAACCGCAACGTCGTGACCTACGCCTACCAGCAGGGTCGCGTCGACACCAAGGAATACGACAGCAGCAAGTACCCCAACCGCCTGAGCTACGCACAGGGCATACGTGTCTACTTCAATGTCGGCGTCCGTTTCTAAATCAGTTTCCGTCACACAAACAAAGAAAAGACAGATGAAAAACTCATTATTATATATAGCGGCTCTCGCCCTTGGCGCAGCGGCTCTCGGTGCCTGCGACGACAACTTCGAGCGTCCGCCGATGGTCGTGCCCTCGTGCGACTGGGAAGCAAACACTTCTATCAAAGAGCTGAAAGAAATGTACTGGGCCAATGTCAGCGGCTCGCCCGTGCAGATCGGCCTGACTGAAAAAGGCGATTCGATGATTGTGCGCGGACGCATCGCTTCCTCCGACGAAGCCGGTAACGTCTACAACAGCATCGTGCTTCAGGACAAGGACGGGGAATATGCCATCAACTTCTACGTAAGCTATTCTGACAGCTATCGCCGCTACAAGTTCGGCGAAGACGTGGCCGTTAATCTCACCGGCATGTATGTCGGTGGTTATAACGGCCTGATGCAGTTCGGCGCCCTCAAGGATGGCGCCATGGCCACCATGTCCGAAGACTTCTTCAAGGTGCAGGCACGTCCGAACGGATGGCCCGAACCCGAAAAAGTCGACACCATCCTATGCACCATGGACGACATAATGGGTGCGACTGCCGCCGCCGACCAGATGATGTGGCAGAGCCGCCTGGTGCGCATACAGGGTATGACTCTTAAGGATCAGGGACAGCCCTGGGCCGAAGCCGAGTCGACCAACCGCTATGCAGCCGACGACAAAGGACAGGAAATGCTGCTTCGCATAAGTAACTACGCCACATTCAAAAGCGATCTTATCCCGACAGGTAAAGGTGACATAGTAGGTATCCTGAGCTACTACAACGGATGGCAGCTTGTGCCCATCGACGGCGATGCTTTCTTCGGCTTCACCCCTGCCGTAGTAGGTCCGGTAGAACCGTTGCCCGAAGCCAATATCACCATTGCAGCCCTCAAGGCCGAATATTGGGACAACAGCAAATCCGATTACGTATCGACTATCACCGCCCGCGAAGGCGACATCCCCACCATCATCGAGGGTACAGTGATCAGCTCCGACGAAAGCGGCAACATCTACAAGTCGCTTGTCGTGGCCGACGAAAGCGCTGCCGTGCTCTTCGGCATCAACGACGGCAAGCTCTGGAGCAAATACAAAGTCGGACAGCGCCTGCGCATCAATGTCACAGGCATGAACATAGGCCGCTACCGTAACTTGATGCAGATCGGTGCAGGACAGGGCGACCAAATGGGACGCATGGAGCTTGGTACTTTCCGTTCTGCAACACAGCTCATCGGTGATCCCGCTCCTTTCACTGTGCAGCCCAAGGTGACAACCATCGAAGTACTCAATGCCTCCAAAGCTACGCAGGAAGGACAGATCCAGTGGCAGAGCCAGCTTGTGAAGCTCGAAGGAGTGCACTTCGCACAACCCGGCGAACCCTTCGTCAGCGGCAATCAGAACACCAACCGCGACCTGCTCAGTGCTGCCGGCGCCGCTATCATCGTTCGCACAAGCAACTACGCTACTTTCAAGGATGAACTCCTTCCCGTCGGAACCGGCAACGTGACTGCAATCGTCGGCCAGTTCAACAACGATATGCAGCTCCAGCTTATCAACTCCGACGGCTGTGCCGACTTCGACGGCGTAAATCCGGGCGAATCATCGGATCCGCTACCTGAAGCCAATGTTACTATAGCCTCGCTCAAAAGTGAATATTGGGACAATTCTAAAAGCGATTACTACACTACAATCACAGCCCGCGACGGGAACGATACGCCTGCAATCATAGAAGGAACAATCATCAGTTCTGATGAAAGCGGCAATGTGTTCAAATCCCTGATAGTGGCTGATGAGTCAGCGGCTGTTCTTTTCGCAATCAATGACAACAAGCTTTACAGCTCCTATAAGTATGGTCAGAGAATCCGCATCAATGTTACAGGAATGACCATAGGCCGCTATCGCAACTTGATGCAGATCGGTGCTCCTAACGGTACGGAAATGGGGCGTATGACTCTTGCCGCATTTAAAGAGTCCGTGCAACTTATAGGAGAACCTGATGCGGCGAGTGTAAAACCAGTGGCCACGACGATAGAAGTGCTCAATGCCGCCAAGACCTCGCAGGATGGTATGATACAGTGGCAGAGCCGGCTTGTGAAACTCGAAGGCGTGCATTTTGCCGATGCCGGGCAGCCGTTTGTCAATGGCAATACGAGTACAAACCGCGATTTGCTCAGTGCTTCCGGAGAATCCATTATCGTACGCACCAGCCAATATGCCACGTTCAAGGATGCTGTTATGCCGGCCGGCACCGGAAATGTGACTGCTATTGTCGGTCAGTTCAACAATGATATGCAGTTACAACTGCTTGACGCTGACGCATGCTCAGATTTCAGTGGTCAGTAAAATCCTGCCGAAATGCTTTAATACACCAATAGCAATAAAATCAAACGCAAAATATGAAAACAATAAAATCATATATGCTCGCACTGGCGGCTGTGGCTGCATCGGCGGCGGTGATGACCACCCTGCCGGCATGTAGCGACGACTTCGAAACTCCCGAGGCCGTGGAACCCACTACCGATCTGGTGCCGAACACTACTATCGCCGAACTTAAAGAACGCTTCTGGCAGGGGGACTTCAACTATGTTACAAAGGTGCCCGCCAACGAAGACGGATCGCATGTAATCATCCATGGATGGGTGACTTCGTCCGATGAAGAGAGCAACTTCTATAAAAATCTTGTGATACAGGACGAAACGGCCGCTATCACAATGTCGATAAACTCCTACAATCTCTATCTGCGCTACCGTCGCGGACAGGAGATCGTACTCGACATGACCGACATGTACATTGGAAAATACCGCGGTTTGCAGCAGCTGGGTATGCCCGAAGAATACTTCCAGGGCAATACCGATCAGGCATCGTTCATGTCGCCCGAATTTTTCCAGATACACGCCCACCTGAAAGGCTATCCCGACCTGAGCAAGATCGACACTCTGGCTGTCGACAATTTCGACGAATTCAATACCAATCCCTCGAATGTGCGCAAGTACCAGAGCCGTCTGGTACGTTTCCGCAATGTCAGCTTCGTAAATGGCGGCAAAGCCCTGTTCTCGGCTTGGCATACCTCCGACAACGATCTGCAGAACCAGAATATCACCGACTCGAGAGGCAACCAGATCCCCGTCCGTACAAGCGGTTATTCCACATTCTGGAACAATGTCCTGCCAACGGGTGTGGGTGATGTCGTTGCTGTGGCGTCCTATTATCAGAATTCGGCCAATCCCAAGAGTTCTCCCTGGCAGCTTGTGCTTATCGACCTCGAAGGTTGCATAGGATTCGCCGAACCCAAGGGTGACATTACCAACCCTTATACAGTCGACGACGTCGTGCAGCTCGAAGCCGCCGGACAGACCGGTACGGGATGGGTTAAAGGCTATATCGTAGGTGCTCCGAATATCGATGTCACAAGCATCACGGCCAACGAGAATATACAGTGGGAAGCAGGAGAAGATGGTTTCGCCCTCGCCAATACACTCGTAATCGGACAGACCGCTGAAACACGCGAGATCGACCATGCTCTTGTAATAGAACTGCCTTCGGGAAGTGCATTCCAGACGCTTGGCAACCTGCGCGAACATCCCGAATTGCTCGGGCGCGAAATCCTTGTCAATGCAACTTTTGCCAAGTATATGGACACATACGGTCTGACCGGCAACAGCGGTGCTGCCGACAGCTTCAAGATTGAAGGTGTCGAAAACGGCGACGTTCCCGACAATCCCGACCAGCCTGTTGATCCGGCTGTGGGAAGCGGTAAATCGGAAATTAAGATCGACTTCTCCGACCCTGAAGCTCTCGGTGTGGTAAAAGCAGCTCCCTCGGAAGCCACCGTCAGCGACGGATTTACTTATGACGGAGTCAAAGTCACCATTACGCAGGGACAGGGATTCGGACTCAATCAGGAACTCCGTTTCTTCACCAGTGCTGCCGGCGTAGTCGATTTCCGTTGCTCGGCCGGCGGAGGCTCAAAAGGCCATACATTTACTGTGCAGTACGGTGACAATATCAAAAAAATAGTCTTTACGGGTGCTTACTCCCAACAGGATAAAAACTTTAACTTCACGGCAGATCCCGGCACTTTCACCGCTCCGGACTGGACCGGCGACAGCAAGACCGTGACTTTCACCACCACCGGCGAAGTGCACCTGTCGTCAATGACAATCTATACTGACGGCGACGGTAGCGGTGACACTCCTGTCACTCCGCCCGTCACCAGTGGCGCCACTGTATTCGAAGAAACATTTGCTTCCGGTCAGGGACAGTTTACCATAGAGAACGTTGTGATGCCGGATGCGGCAAGCTATATATGGACAGCCGACACCCAGTACGGCTACATGAAAGCATCGGCTTATATAAGCGGCGTTTCTTATGCCTCCGACAGCTATCTGATTTCTCCGGTCGTAAATTTGGCTGGCGCTACAGGCTGTAAGCTCAGCTTCGAGCATGTGTTCAATAAATTCCCGGATCTGGCATTCGCCAAAGCCAACTGCACGCTTTGTGTGCGTGAGGTAGGTTCCACGGACTGGACTGCTGTGCCTATCCCCAACACCTCCGACAATACGGCTTGGAAGCCATTCGCCAACTCCGGAGATATAGACCTCAGCCGCTGGGACGGCAAGAACATACAGTTCGCATTCCGCTATGTCAGTGAAGAAGGGAAATCCGGAACTTGGGAAGTCAAAAACGTCAAGCTGACAAAGGCCAACTGAACAGGCCATAGCTTGTAATTCAGAATAAGGAACGCCCGGCATCATGTGTGTCGGGCGTTCTTTCGTCAAAAAAAGCCGCTTTATAAACCCTTCGATAACTATGGCAGCTTCGTTTGCACTATTTAATGTTGTGCAGCCGTAAATTTTATTATTTTTGCAAAAGAATTGAACAAACACAATTTAAAGACCTTGTAAAATCCATATCATGAAACTGAAATCGTTATTTACTTCGATTTTCTTTACATTTTTATTCGTCACAGCTGCTACAGCAGCCGAATGGCCTGCACCGGAGTTCAGCAACGGCAGTAATGAGAACTGGTATTATATCGCGATGAGCTTCGGAGATGCTGTTATTCAGGACACCGGCGACGGTCAGAACTGCTCGACGCGTCTGCCGAATGCCGCCCGCACGTCGCAACAGTGGAAATTTGTCGGTTCGGCCGACGCATTCACCATTGTAAGCCGCGACGGTAATGTAGCTGTCGCTACCGACTATATGACAATGTCGGCCGACGCACAGCAGGCTTCCGTATTTTCTTTGCACCGTAGCACGCATCCTGATTTTACCGACTGCTGGGAAGTGGAAGCAGTGGGTAAAAGCGGCGACCGTACACGTCTTAACAGCTCGAACGGATTTGGTACCGGTCGCACGATAGGTTTCTATACGCCGGGCGATGCAGGCAATGCCCTGTGTTTCATCTCTGCCGCCACGGTAGAGGCCTCGGCTACAGTACCTGAACGTGAATCGGAATTCGCCGTAACGGGTATGGCAAGCTATACACCCGCCAATCGCCATACGCTCTGGTACACCTCACCCGCCACAGCGTCTGATTCCGATAATCCATGGATGGAATACGCACTTCCGATAGGCAACGGCCAGTTCGGCGCGATGATCTATGGCGGCGTAAAGGACGACCACATACAGTTCAATGAAAAAACGCTCTGGACCGGTTCTACAAAAATCCACGGTACATATCAGAATTTCGGCGACCTTTTTATCGAGGACATATCCGACGTATTCGGTACTGCCGCCGACAAAGCCGTAAGCAACTACGTCCGGACTCTCGACATGAACGAAGGCATCGCTACGGCTGAATATACCTCGCCCGATGGAGCGGTGAAATATCGCCGCGAATACATCGCCAGCAATCCCGACGGAGTTGCGGCGCTTAGGCTGAGCGCTTCGCAGGCCGGCAAGATCAGCATACGCACAAGGCTCTATCCCGGCGTCCGACGGGGACTGCTACCTGTAAGCTGCTCCGACGGCGGTGTTATGGAGTTCGAAGGCAAGCTCACGCTGCTCGATTTCAAGGCAAGGGTGAAAATCGTGCCTGTAGGCGGCACTATGACCGCTAACGCCGACAATATCGAGGTGCGCGGCGCCGATGAAGTACTTGTAATTATTGCCGGCTCTACCAACTATGATCCCGTGGCCGCGTCTTATACCTCCGATGCCTCTGCCATGCGAGCCGAAGTCGACAGTCGTGCCGATGCAGCCGCCGCAAAGGGTTGGGAAAGTTTGCGTTCGGCGCAGCTTGCCGACCATTCGGCGCTGATGGCCCGCAGCGAGTTTATAATCGACGGCGCAGCCAATACCGCTACACCGGAGCAGATGATAACGCAGTACAACAAACGCCGTCCCGACCGTCAGGCTCCCGAGTGCCTTATGCTTGAAGAATTATATTATACATTCGGTCGTTACCTGCTTATCGGCTGTTCGCGCGGCGTCGACAGTCCCTCGAACCTGCAAGGTATATGGAACAACAGCATAAAACCGGCATGGGATTGCGACATCCATTCCAACATAAACGTGCAGATGAACTACTGGCCCGCCGAGAACACAAATCTCAGCGAATTGCACATGCCATTCCTCAACTATGTCTACAATATGGCTCTGGTGCAGCCTCAGTGGCAGGAATATGCACGCCGCTCCAACCAGACCAAAGGATGGACATGCTTCACACAGAACAATATTTTCGGATATTCCGACTATGCCGAGAACTATGTCATAGCTAATGCCTGGTATGCCGACCATCTGTGGGAACACTATCTCTATACTCTCGACGCCGATTTTCTGCGTGATCGTGCATTGCCCGTCATGGCCTCTTGCGCGGAATTCTGGCTCGAACGTCTGGTCAAGGCCGACGACGGTCGCTGGGTTGCTCCGCAGGAATGGTCGCCCGAGCACGGACCCGAAGCCGAAGACGGTACAGCACATGCCCAGCAGATCATATACCGCCTTTTCAGTGCAACCGCCGAGGCCATAGATATCCTTGGTGCCGAAGCATCGGAACAGGCCGGACTGCGCGACGAGATAGTTTCAAAACTCCGTGACCTTGACCCCGGACTGGATACAGAGATTTACACCGGCGCATGGGGTGAAACGCTCAATGGTGTGACTTCGGGTACGGAAATCCTGCGCGAGTGGCGTCAGAGCGACTATACTGTAGGCGAGAACGGCCACCGTCATCAGTCGCACCTGATGGCTCTCTATCCTTTTGACCGGATCACTCCCGAAAGCTCCTGGTTTGATGCTGCCGTAAATTCCTTGGCCATGCGCGGAGATATTTCCACAGGTTGGTCGCTTGGATGGCGTATAAATCTCTGGGCACGTGCTCTCGACGGCAATCATGCCCATAAGATTATTGAAAGTGCCCTGCGCCATTCCTCCTCTTACGGACAGAGCAACGGCGCCGGAGGTGTATATTACAATCTTCTCGACTCGCATGCTCCTTTCCAGATCGACGGAAACTTCGGATATACTGCCGGTGTGACAGAAATGCTTCTGCAGAGCCACGGCGGAGTCCTGCGCCTGTTGCCCGCACTCCCCGACAACTGGGCTAAAGGCCATATCAACGGCCTGCGTGCGCGTGGCAACATGACCGTCGACCAGGCATGGAGTGCCGGTCGTCTTAGCCGTGCACGTATAACAGCCCATGCCGGAGGAAAAATTCGGATCTGCTATACGGGCATAGGTGAAATGGATGTGACCGACGATGCCGGCAACAAGGCTCCGGTTTCTGTTATCGATGCCGATAATATAGAACTGACTGCTGATGCAGGTGGAGTGTACGCTATTGTCAATCCCGAAGCGGGAGTGAACAATGCTGTTGCAGCAGCCGGTATTGAAATCACTTTTTCCGACGGTATAGCCCGGACAAATACAGACGATGCCTTGATAGAAGCATTCGATACAGCAGGTCGGCGTATGGCTTCCGGCCGTAAAGGCTATCTTGATCTGCGTGAGATGACTCCGGGCAGCATGGTAATACTGAAAGCTGTCAATGCTGAGGGCAGCGCAGTACGCAAAGCCGTACTATAGTCGTATACGACGTATTATAATTATAAAAGTAAGAGGGTGTCGCATATTGAGTGACACCCTTTTTGTCGTTGTCCGCACGCTTCGTAATATGATTTGATTGGGTCTTATAGTTAAAATAATGGAAAATATGAACAATGGACAGGGGAAAAGCCTTAATTTTGTCGAGCGGTAGAAAATCCAGTCAGCACTTTTTCCAATAGAAGAAGTTCACATTAACACAAACAGACACAAGTCATCACTTATGCAACTGAACCAGATCAAGAATAAAATGGCAGATGGTGCCCGATCGATTTCGGGAACGGCCATGAACTCCGTAAAGTCTATTCCTCCACGCCGCCGTCTGTGGATTGTAATAGCCATAGTTGTTACCGCCGCTTTGGCTGTAGCGCTGTATTTTGTGTTTCGTCCGCGTCCTGTTCCGCCTGTCCCTCCTGTAGTAGAGGTGCAGAAGGTCGGAACCGAGGATGTGAATATCTATGGCGAATATGTAGGACGCATACGCGCACAGCAATTTGTCGAGATTCACGCGCGAGTTGAAGGCTATCTTGAACGAATGCTTTTTGCAGAAGGAACATATATAAATAAAGGACAGACTCTTTTCATCATCGATCCGCGTATCTATCGTGCGCGAGTGAAACGTGCCGAAGCACAGCTCAACAAGGCTCGTGCGCAGGCCATCAAGGCTGAGCGCGACTTAAACCGCATACGTCCGCTTTATGAGCAGAATGCCGCGAGCCAGCTCGACCTCGACAATGCAATCGCCGCTTATGAAGGAGCGAATGCCGACGTGGCTGTCTGTGAGGCAGATCTGGTTCAGGCACAGATGGCATTGGACTATACGTCTGTCGAATCTCCTATTTCGGGCTATATATCAGAACGCAACGCCGACATAGGTTCATACGTCGGTCCCGGCGCACAGTCGTTGCTTGCCACTATCGTCAAGAGCGACACGGTGCGAATCGATTTCAGTATGACATCTCTTGAATATCTCCGCTCCAAGGAGCGCAATGTGAATCTCGGATTGCGCGATGAAGAGCGTTCATGGAATCCTTATGTCACCGTAACCCTTGCCGACGGCAGCGTATATCCTTACAGCGGACTTGTCGATTTTGCCGATCCTCAGGTCGACTCCAAGACCGGCACATTTTCGGTGCGTGCCGAGATGCCTAACCCCGACCACCGTCTGCTGCCGGGCCAGTTCACGCGTGTGAAACTGCTTATGGACGTGCGCGAGGATGCCGTGATGGTTCCGTCGAAAGCTCTTATGATGGAGGATGGCAGCGTGTATATCTTTGTTGTTCGTCCCGACGGAGTGGTGGAGAAACGCTTTGTCGAAACAGGACCGGAATCCGGCAATAATACAGTGATAGAACGCGGTCTGAGCGCCGGAGAGAACATTGTAGTCGAAGGTATCCACAAACTGTCGCACGGAATGAACGTACGGGCTGTTGAGGCTCCGGCGTCCGGGACAGAATCGCCGGCAGAAGATAATGCCGCTTCCGACGTGGAGGGCGGCGATGAATAATGAAGCGTAATTTTTTTCTGGATCATCCGGTTTTCTCGACTGTAATATCGGTCGTGATAGTCATTGTGGGTATCATAGGCCTGCAATTGCTTCCCATCGACCAGTATCCCCAGATTGTACCTCCGGTAGTGAATGTGTCGGCTTCATATCCCGGCGCCGACGCCCGGACGGTCAGTCAGGCTGTTGCCACTCCGATAGAGCAGCAGCTTAACGGTACCCCGGGTATGATCTACATGGAATCGACCTCGACTAATACCGGTGGATTTTCCGCTGTAATCACTTTTGACATATCCACCGACCCCGACCTGGCGGCGGTCGATATACAGAATCGCATCAAAATAGCCGAGGCACGCCTGCCGGCGGAAGTCGTACAGAACGGCATAGCCGTCGAAAAGCAGGCTCCAAGCAAGCTGCTGACAATAGCCATACAGAGTTCCGACCCTAAGTTCGACGAAATATATCTGTCGAACTATGCGACCCTTAATGTGCTCGACCTGCTGCGCCGTGTGCCCGGTGTCGGCAGTGTGTCGAATGTCGGCAGCCGCTACTATGCCATGCGTATCTGGGTGCAGCCCGACAAACTCGCCGACCTCGGCCTTACGGTGAAAGATCTTCAGGATGTGCTGCGCGACCAAAACCGCGAATCTGCCGCCGGCGTGCTTGGCGACGCACCTATCGATGGTGTCGACGTGACGATACCCATCACGGCACAGGGCCGTCTGTCGTCTGTCGACGATTTCGAGCAGATTGTGGTGCGAGCTAATCCCGACGGATCCATAATCCGCATGAAAGACGTTGCCCGCGTGTCGCTGGAAGCTCAGTCTTACTCCACCGAGAGCGGTATCGACGGCGGAAATGCAGCCGTGCTCAACATCAATATGCTTCCCGGAGCCAATGCAATGGAAGTGGCGGATAACGTCAAGAAGACCATGGAAGAAATAAGCCACGGTTTTCCCGAGGGGGTGACTTATTCAATCCCGTTCGACACCACGACCTATATCAGTGCTTCGATACATCATGTCTATCGTACGCTTTTCGAGGCTTTGCTGCTTGTGATTCTGGTGGTATTCCTGTCATTGCAGAGCTGGAGAGCCACGCTTATACCACTTGTGGCTGTCCCGATCTCGCTTATCGGAACTTTCGGTGTGATGCTGCTTTTCGGTTTCACGCTGAACATGATGACGCTTCTCGGACTTATCCTTGCCATAGGCATCGTGGTCGACGACGCCATAGTCGTGGTGGAGAATGTCGACCGCATAATGCACGAGAAGAAAATAGGAGCGCGCGAAGCCACCCGCGAGGCCATGTCCAATCTCAGCGGGGCGCTGATAGCAATGTCGCTTGTCCTCTGTGCCGTGTTCGTGCCTGTCAGCTTTCTCGGCGGCATCAGCGGCCAGCTGTACCGTCAGTTCACGGTCACTATCGCCGTGTCGGTAGTCATATCCACGGTGGTGGCACTTACCTTGAGTCCCGTTATGTGTGCGGCCTTCCTGCGTCCCGACACCGGACGCAAAAACCGCTTCTTCCGCCGTATAAATCTTGTACTTGCACGAAGCAACCGTTTCTACGGACGCATTGTATCCCGTTCGATGGATCGTCCGCGCCGCATGTTCGCGTTCTTCGGTGTGGTTATCGCAGCCATATTCCTTATGAACAGCCTGTTGCCTCAGAGCTTCATGCCGCAGGAGGACCAGGGATATTTCACGGTGGAACTGGAGTTGCCCGAAGGAGCCACAATCGAACGCACGCGTGAAGTGACCGAGCGTGCCATGACTTTCCTTGCAAGCCGGCCTGAAGTGGATCATGTGCTCAACGTTACCGGTTCAAGCCCGCGTGTCGGAACCAATCAGGCACGCAGCCAGTTGACTGTAATACTCAAACCGTGGGGCGAACGTCCGTCAGACTCTCTGGATAAACTGATGGCACTGGCACGTACGGAATTCGAAAGTTATCCCGAGGCAAAAGCGTACCTGTCGACGCCTGCCATCATACCCGGACTGGGTACTTCCGGCGGTTTTGAACTTGCCCTTGAAGCACGTGGCGATGCAACATACAATGATCTGCGAAATGCACTGGACACACTTATGCACTATGCGTCGGCGCGTCCTGAATTCATGCACCTGTCGTCGACCATGCAGACAGGCATACCGCAACTCAGATATAATGTCGACCGCGACCGTGCGCGTATGCAGGGCGTCCCCCTTTCCGACATATTCAGCACCATGAAAGCCTTTACAGGTTCGCTGTATGTCAACGATTTCAACCTTTTCAACCGTGTATATCGCGTATATATACAGGCCGAAGCTCCCTACCGCGCCTATCAGGATAATCTAAAGCTATTTTTCGTCCGTGGATCGGGAGGCACTATGGTGCCTGTGACGGCCTTGGGAACTACAAGCCATACCACAGGTTCAGGAACCATAAAGAGGTTCAATATGTTCAATGCCGCTCTTGTCACGGGTGAAGCTGCCCATGGCTATAGTTCCGGACAGGCTATGGAAGCGCTTGAAGATATAGTGGCTACACGTCTGCCGTCGAATATCGACATAGACTGGAGCGGTCTTTCATATCAGGAAAAGCACGAGAGCGGCAAGACGGGGCTGGTGCTTGCTTTGGCTTTCCTTTTCGTGTTCCTCTTCCTGGCTGCGCAGTACGAAAGCTGGACGGTGCCTATAGCGGTGCTTTTGTCCTTGCCCGTGGCAGGCATAGGCGCCTATCTGGGTATCTGGCTGTTCGGACTTGAGAACAACATATATTTCCAGATCGGATTGGTGATGCTTGTCGGCCTTGTGGCCAAGAACGCTATTCTTATTGTGGAATTCGCCAAGGAGGAAGTCGAGAAAGGCAGTTCGCCGCGGCAGGCTGCCATGGTAGCCATGAGGTTGCGTTTCCGTCCTATCGTGATGACCTCGCTGGCTTTCATGCTCGGTCTTCTTCCTCTTGTCTTTGCTTCAGGTCCGGGTTCGGCAAGCCGTCGCGGCATAGGCACCGGTGTGTTCTTCGGAATGCTTGCGGCCATAACTATAGGACTTGTTTTCGTTCCATTCTTCTTTGTTTGGGTCTATAAGATTAAAAACCGTTTTGTGAAGTCAAAATGAAAAAATACATTCCCATATATATACTGCTTTTCTGTTTGGCCTCCGTGTTTGCCGTTTCTTGCTCTGGGGTAAAGAAATGTGCACCTCCGCAGCTTGACCTTCCCGCTCAGGTGGCTCCGGGTGCTGCCGGCGACACGCTTACACTTGCCGACATAGACTGGTGGACTTTTTACGGCGATTCGGCATTGTGCCGTATAATACGCGCCACACTCGATAACAACAAGAATTTGCTTGCCGCCGCGGCCCGTGTCGAGGAACTTCAGCAACTCTACCGCATAGACCGTGCGGGCCTTTTCCCGACACTCGGCATCAATATTGCCGCCGATCATGAAACGAATGATTATGCCAACGAAAGTTTTAAACGCGATCCGGAATTCGATGTCAAGGCGACTTTGAGCTGGGAAATCGATCTTTGGGGACGTCTGCGTTGGGCAAAACGCAGCGGCCGTGCGCGGTGGATGGCTACTGTCGAAGAACAGCGTGCCATGCGTGTGACTCTTATTGCTGAGGCCGCAACGGCTTATTTCAATATGCTGGCATTGCGCAACGAACTCGCTATCGTCCGCCGCACTATGGATAACCGCGCGGAAGGGGTGGCTAAAGCCCGTCTGCGTTTTGAAGGAGGTTTGACCTCAGAGCTTGTCTACCAGCAGGCCCAGGTGGAATATGCCACTACCGCCGCTCTTGTACCTAACCTCGAGAGCCGTATAAAAACTACGGAAAACATGCTTGCCGTACTTATGGGAGCATATCCCGGCGCGCCTATACCTACAGGCCAGTCGGTTTCGACCGAAGTAATACCTTCCGACGCACTTCCGTTGGGCCTTCCTTCACAGCTTTTGCGTAGGCGTCCCGATCTGAGGGCGGCTGAGTTGCAGCTTCAGTCGGCTATGGCTGAGGTAGGCATTGCGTGGGCCGACCGTTTCCCGCGTCTGTCGTTCAATCTGCAGGGAGGTTGGGAGAACGACGACCTGCGTTCCCTTTTCAGTTCGCCGTTTTCCTATGTGGCAGGAGCCATTGCGGGACCTATTTTTGATTTCGGTAAGAAAAAAGCATCCTATAAGGCGGCTCTGGCGCGCTACGAGCAGTCGCGCCTGGCTTACGAACAGAAAGTGCTCGAAGCTTTCCGCGAAACAGACGATGCCGTTATCGCGTTTCGTAAAATCCGTAGTACAGCCGAACTGAAAGCAATTTCCAACAATGCCGCCCGAAAATATGTCGACCTTGCCGAACTGCAGTATCGCGGCGGGAGCATAAACTACATCGAAGTCCTTGATGCCCAGCGTCGTTATTTCAACGCGCAGATAGAACTCAGCAATGCCGTACGCGACGAGAATCTTTCGCTTGTGCGCCTTTACAAAGCTCTTGGCGGAGGCTGGAAAGATTGATTCTGCCGCAGGCCGACGGATATAGCCTCGATGTCGTTTAAGAGGCTAATTACCGGAGGGAACGTACACACGCACGTAATCCACATAGTATTGTGCCGGGAACGGGGTGTCTGCCAGCGGGCCGCCATTGTCGCCGCCGAGAGCTAGGTTGAGCCAGACTCCGTGAAGCTGTTCAGGGTCGCGGTATGGATTGTAGCCGTCGAGATTGAAGTATTCGGACTGTGGGTTGCCGTTTACGGTCTGGTCGAGGTCGATGTTGTTGAGCAGGCGGTCGTCGACATATATCTTGATGCTTTCATTGGTCCATTCCATGCGCCATACATGGTATTTGTCGGCGAAGTCGCTGTCGAAAGTGCTCATACGCGGAGCCTTGGAATTACATTTTGCGTCCCATTTTTTGTTGCCGCCCCAAGCCACATTGGCGTGAATCGCGTCGCCGTAGTATTCCATCACGTCGATTTCGCCGTTGTATGGCCACTCGAATTTGCTTCCGCAACTCCAGATTGCCGGCCAGTAGCCTGTGCCTACGGGAATTTTTGCGCGTACTTCATAGATGCCTTGGTTGAAGCGGTAAGGATCTTTTGCAATTATGGATGATGATGTATATTCGGCATAACGGTCTTTTGTCCTCCAGTCGGACGACATAGGCACATAAGCGTCGTTCTCGATGCGCTCTTTGCGAGCTTCGATTATCAGATTGCCGTCGCGTACGATAGCATTGTTTTCGGTATAATACTGATTTTCGTGGTTGCGGCAGAATCCGTGTTCATAGCTCCATACCTCGGGATTCGGTTTGTCGCCGGAGTCGAATTCGTCGCTGAAAGCAAGTCTGTAACCCGGATACTTGTTTGCGATTTCATTGTCGTTTTCTCCGCCGCGGGCAGGAATTACAGATACTAAGGACGCAAATATTGCAAATGCGATAAATCTTGATTTTGTCATGATCTGAATGTCGGTATTATTGTCAGAAACAAAGTTAATATATGACAATACGCCGGGCAAGCTCTTTTTTGAAAATAAAGGGGCATATTCCGTCAATCAGTCATGTCTGAAGTTCTGTCGCGGCATTATGCCGATTCTTACTCGTTTTTTTACGAATTCCGGCATTCTTCTGCGTCCGGATGCTGATGGACGCATACGCTATCGTGTCACAGCCCGGCCCTTGGCCGCCGATCCCTATTCCTTTTAGACCATAGGCATGTCGATGCGGAAAGTGCTTCCCATGCCCGGTGTGGAGCGAAGCACGTAGATGCGGCCGCCGTGGTACTGTTCCACGATGCGTTTGGCCAGCGTCAGTCCCAGACCCCAGCCGCGGCTTTTGGTCGTGAAGCCGGGGTTGAAAACCGTTTTGAAATTCTTTCGGGCTATGCCTTTGCCCGTGTCGCTTACTTCGACATAGGCCATGCGGCCGTCGGCTGCGCTTGTCAGACTGACTGTGATGCTCCCGCTGCCCTCCATGGCGTCGACGGCATTCTTGACAAGATTCTCAACCACCCATTCGAGCAGCGGAGCCGATGCCATTACGGGAATTTCATGGTCGGGCAAAGAATGGCTGAGCTTGATGCGCGGCGAGATGCGTGTAGTCATGTAATCGACGGCTCCGCCGACGATGGCGTTGAGATCCGAATGTTCCATTCGTGGCGCCGAACCTATCTTTGAGAATCGTGATGCGATGGTGCTCAGACGGTTGACGTCTTTGTTCATCTCTACGAGTGTTTCGCGGTCCACTCCCATCTCCGGAAGCAGCTCCATCCAGGCCATCAGAGACGATATGGGCGTTCCGAGCTGGTGTGCCGTTTCTTTCGACAGTCCGACCCAGACTTTGTTCTGTTCGGCTTTTTTTGTCGACAGCACGGCGAAGTAGACAACCGCTATGAATGCCAGCATGACAAGCAGCAGTACATAAGGATATATGCTCAGGCTTTTTAGCAATGTGGAATCTTCGTAGTAGAGATATTGGCTTACGTCCGGTGCTATTTCGATTTCTATCACATTGGGACTGTTGGCAAGAGAACGCAGTTTGGCGTTAAGATAGGCTTCGTTGCGCGGAGATAGTGTGAATGAACCTTCGGGGGCGGCCTCCGGCAGCCTGAAGTTGCGGAACTGCAGGATGTGCATGCTGTCGTCGGTAAGCAGTACGGGTATGGTCGTGTTACGCTCTATTATCCGCAGCAGGAAATCGATGTCGTTGCCTTGGTCGGCGGATGCCACGATCTGTTTTGTGGCGTCGGCCCATATTTCCATGCGTTCGCGCTCCTGTGCCGAGAGGTCGTTGACAAGGCTGTTGGAGAAATAGAGAAATACGGCGGCCACGGCGGCTGATGCTATCAGGAATGCGAATTTGCCGTAACGCCGGATGTCATATATATTAGCCATTGCATGAATTATTGAGGTTTAAAGTCCCGTCAGATCGCGGTATATGTCTATGGCCGCTCCTATCTGTTCGGGTTCGGCCGTGCAGTCGGTCTGCGCTTCTCCTATGGTGCGCAGCAGGGTGAAATTTATTTTGTCGGGAGAACTGTTTTTCTTGTCGGCGCGCATGTAGGAGATCAACTCGTCGTAGTCGTCGCATCTGATGTCGAAAGTACCGTAGTTCTCAAGAATGTATGCGGCGAACCGGCGCAGTGTTTCGGCCGGGAAGCCAAGTCGGATATGGGAAAGCACGAGTTCTATGACCAGACCGTGGGCCACGGCATAGCCATGGGGAATGGGTTTGCCGTGCTTCATGGCGAAAGACTCGATGGCATGGCCGGCGGTGTGCCCAAGATTCAGAGCCTTGCGCGGGCCTTTTTCCAGAGGATCGGCTTCGACTATGCGACTTTTTACCGAAACGCTTTTCTTGAGTAATGGCAACAGGCTTTCGGAATCGAAATCAGGGTATAGCGGATTGTATTTCAGTAGAGATGCGAAAGTGTCCATGTCGTCGAGCAGGCCGTGTTTGAGCATTTCGGCGTAACCTGACAGAATTTCCTGTTGTGGCAAGGTGTTCAGATATACGGTTGAGATTACGGATGCCAGAGCTTCCGTGAATGTGCCGAGCTGGTTTTTCAGACCATTGAAGTTTATGGCCGTCTTGCCGCCTACTGATGCGTCGACGGCGCCCAGAAGGGTTGTAGGGATGTTGATGTACGGAATACCGCGCTTGAATGTGGCGGCTGCAAAACCTCCGAGATCGGTGACAACTCCTCCGCCGAGATTTATGATGATCGACTTGCGGGTGACATCGCCTTCGGCAAGTCCGGTCCATACATGCTTCAACCCGTCGAGGTTTTTGTTGATGTCGTCGCTTTTGATGGTTATTATGCGGGCGCTTGCGGCTGTGCGGCTGTCGGCCTGTAGGAGAGGAAGTACAAGACGGAAAGTATTGGTGTCGGTAATGATTGTCGCGCTTGCGGCATCGAGTCCGTCGACGAGATTGTCGAGGGCGCTTCCTACGGCGTTGGTGAAGATAAGTTTCTGTTCCATAATTCTACAAGAGCAGGATTCCCAGTGCTTCGGCACATTCCTCCATGGAATCGAGTTCGAGGTCGGCTCCGGCTGCTTTAAGTGTTCCGGACGGGAGCGGGCCTGTATTGACTCCTATGGTGAAAAGACCTGCGCGCGACGAGGACTCCACACCTAAGGGTGCATTGTCGATTCCGACAGATTGCCATGGGCTTGTTCCGGCTTTTGAGATACCTTTAAGGTATGGTTCAGGATCAGGCTTGCCGTGGGTGACGTCGTATGCCGTGATGCGCTGCGACGGTGCCGGAAAGGCGCAGTCGAAATCGCTGTCGAGTCTGTCGAGAAGGGTTCCTTGTCCCGAACCTGTGACAATCACTGTCGTTGCGCCTGCGCGGCGGCAGATGTTCACGGTTTCGCGTGCGCCGGCCATTATGTTAACCGCGCCCATTCCGGCAAAAAGTTCGGTTTTGCGGTGGTAAAGCCGGCGGATTTCATCTTCGGTGGGTTGTCGGTGAAGTTCTCGTTCGAATATGGCTGTGACGGTCGATGCACCCGTGCGGCCTTCGTGCAGATATACTTCCTGTTCGGGCATGTCTATGCCAATTTCGCTGAAAAGCAGATTCCACGAACGGGCATGGAAGGGCATGGAGTTGTAGAGCACGCCGTCCATATCGAAAAGTACTGCCCCGAGGCGTTGCGGCGCTGTACCTGTGCGTGCGGTGTAAGAGGCTATGGACTCTGATATTTTATTTTTCAGACTTTTCATCTTCGGAATCGCTGCGCAGGGCGGCGTCGGATTTTTCTGTGTTATTTTTGCGGCCTTGTCTGCTTTTCTTTTTTGAACCTTTGGCCTTCTTTGTGGTAGCGGATTTCGCTTCATCGCCGGCCACGCTGTCGGCCGGAACAGTGCCAGGGATTATACCTTCGCGGATAAGGGCTATGGAATCGGCCCGGCTGAGAGTGTCGATGCCGGAATCGGATGCCTGCATGCGTGGCGGACGGCGTCCGACATTCAGACTTGCGAATTTGGAACGCGACACTCCGCGGCGGAACACGTTTTCAATCTGTGAAATCAGGTTGATGCGTGCCGTATCGACCACCGCGCGTTGTTCGGCGACGGAACCTTCCTTGAACTTGGCGCCTCCGAAACGCACCTTATAGTCGTCGGGAGTGCCTTTGACGGTGATTCCGAATTTGAACGGCAGCGGGGACTTCAGCACTGCAAGATGATAGTTGAAGTTAAGGGCCAGGTCGTTGTAGCCCTGTACGCCGAGGCGGTAGCGGTCGATGTCGAATGTGAACGGGAAGAGCTGAAGCATATTGTTCTCCACAATGAACTCGACATTCATGTGTTTGATCCGGTCGGATGTCTTGTCCTTGAAAAGCAACCATTTGCCGAGTGTGCGGTAGGTATCGGGATCGACAATGCGCAGGCTGTCGCCGCTAAGTCCTACGGCCGCGTCGAGAGTGGGCAGAACAAGGTTCATCTGGGGGTCGATGTCGACTGTGGCGGCTACGTCGGCATTGATGACGCCGCTGAAGTCGCGCATTATCGGAACGATGGAGTCGACAGCCGGCACCAGAGAGAGGAAGCGCTCGAGTTGCAGCTGTTTTACCTTTAGGCCGAAACCGAATTTCATGGAGTCGGCCTGCGGTGCATTGTAAAGAGCCGACATGGCCAGAGATCCTATGTCGGAGCGGGCGCCGAGGCGGTGCAGGTTGACGGCACCGTCGTAGACAAGCACATCGCCGCGGAAATCAGTAAAAGATAAGTCGGAATACAGTATGTTGCGTGCGCGTACGTTCACTTCCGCTTCGATATTGGTCGGGATAAGCAAAGGTCCGCTGCTGTCGGGCTTTTCTGTAACCATGGCTTCGAGGCTGCTTTCGAGGGCATTCTCGTCGTCGCCGGCATCCGAGAACGAGGCTCCACGCGCTCCGCCGCGACGTATGTGTTCGGCGTATGCGGCGCCTGCGAAAGCCGATGCGGCGAGTTCGTTGACATCGATAGTGTCGCTCTGTATCTTGAAGTTGATTTTCAAGGGGCTGCGATAGCCGCGTGCGGTGAAGCTGCGGCGTATGTTAGAGATGCGTCCGTTGACAAGGAGGTCGGAGTGGCCTGCGCGATATTTGACATCGGATAGCAATATGGAATCGGAGGTGAAGTCGATGCGTAGTTCTTTTACGCTGTTGCGCAAGGGGAAATAGGGTGTGAAAAGACGTCCGCGGCGGGTCGATACGGAACCTTGCAATTCCCATCCGAGCAGAAAACGGCGTAGGGCGTTGGATGTGCCCCAGTCTATGATTTCACGTTCGTCGGCGGTCAGTTCTCCGTGTACGCGCCTATGCTGTGCTTGTCCGGTGCGGCGCCGGCGTTTTTCCAGAGCAAGACGGTAGACGGAGTCCGGCGGCAGGTCGGGACGCACACGGCTGATTGAGTCGGCGGCAGCACGGATCGCGGCGGGTATCTTGCGGCGGCGTGCGGGATTTTTATGTGCGCTGAAATCGATTTGTGTCTTGCGCAGCATCAGTCGGGTGGAAGGATCTCCGGCGCTCAGCCTGTCGGTATTGAGCTTGAATATGAACTCGGGCAGCCGCTCGTTGCCGTTGAAACGACGCAGACTGACGAATCCTCCGAGTCCGCGCAGACGCACTCCGGCGGAATCGCTTATGGAGTTGACCTTTAGCCGTGCTATTTTCAGGCCGCCTCCCAAGGGTGTTATATTGGTCGTGTCGGTCAGGCGTCCGTCGTTTTCGGCTCCGAGTCCGAGGCTTATGTCCGATGCCGTTATGCCGACGCCTCCGGAAAGCACGTCGATTGAGTCCACTTTCAGTGAACTTGTCATTGTGACCGGTCCTGTCGTTCCGTCGGGTCGTTTAAGCCTGTTGCGGGAGTTGAATCTGAGTGCGGCATTTTCCACCCACGCCATTGTCGCAGTGTCGGATGATAGGAAATATAATTTGTTGGCATCAATTCTGCCGTCGACTTTGAGCAGGTGGAAGGCATTGGCGTTGAGCATGGACATGCGACCGTCCACGTCGATGTCGGCAGTGACCGAGCCGGAGATGGCGCCGTTTATATTTTTTGTCAGGATGGATGGCAATCCGGCAAGATTCGACCGCCCTTTGAGGCAGGCATTGAATGCCGGATCACTCAGCAGGGTGCTTGCAGAGCCGTGAAGGCTTAGAGATGTGGCCGGTCCGGCAGCTTCAAGTTTTATTATTTCCACGGTGATGCTGTCGGGGTTGTTTCCGGCCAATTGTGCTTTCAGGTCGAGAGCTATGTTTTCGAAACGTGCGCTGCCGTAGCGAAGTTTCGACGGAGATATCCTCAGGTTTGCCGTGGCGTGCGGTATACTGTCGGTGTCGAGGTTGAATGGCTGTGTCAGGTCGAATCCGGCCGACAGTTCGGCATTGGTACTGAAGTTCTTGTCGGTCAATGAATAGGCTTGTTTCAAGCTGTCAGGTACATACTTGAGCAGAGTTTCGATGGCGACAGGAGTAAGGTTTATGCGTGCCGACTGCACAATCAAGGATTCGCTGAAGTCGACGGCGGCGTCGGCACGTACTTCGATATCGTCCACCCTGATGCTTGCTTCTTCGGCGGCAAGCAGCGACGGTTGGAGTGGATTCCATTTAAGACGTCCGTTCAGATTGAGTGAAAGCCTTTCGAGCGCCACAAGCTGACGTACGAACGGGCTGTTAAGGCGTCCGTCGATGTGCAGTGTGTAGTCGGGCACGGGGTGATTGGATATGTTGGCGTCGCCGAGCAGCAGGACTGTGGCGTCGGTCGAATCCGCGGCGTTGAAATAGCGGATCGCACGAGGCGATTCAAGCGCAAAGCGGCTTACGGAAATTTCGGGTAGGGAAGATTTGCTAGCATCCTTGTCCGTATCAACAGAATCGGTAGGAGCGGGGAATATATCGAAATTGTTGAGTCCTGTACCGTCGAGCACTATGTTGAGCATCGGACGCCGTAATATTATGTCGCGCAGGTCGATTCGGCCGCTCATAAGGGCCGGAAGCGATATCGATGCGCGCATGGCGTCGACGGCGGCAAGTGTGTCGGCATATACCGGCAAGGCTGCCCGGCGTTCCGTCGGCAGCGAATCAAAAGCTTTGGAGATAAGCAGTAGTGAATCGATTTCTATGCCCAGACCGCGGTACTCGGGGCGCAGCTTGAACTCTATACGGCTCAGGCTGACGTCAGCCCTCAGGTTCTTGTTGGCTATTGTTTCGACCAGAGGAGTAAGGCGCTCCGGATTTAATATTTTTACAGTACATATCAGGATTGCCCCGATTGTGAGGGCCAGTGCGAGGACAGTCCATAGGAGCACTTTCAGCAACCTGAGTGTGAAACGTGCCGGTAATGGACGGCGCCGGCTGCCGCCTGTCTGTTTTCCGTCTGCTTGGCTTGTCATCTCGGAGTATCTGTTTCAGTTATGTTATTGTCGGTGTTATTGTTGTTTTCGCTGCGTGCGGTTATGTGGAAACAAGCCTGACGACGTTCGTGCTTCACAAAGCAACGGCCTTCGTCGCGCAGTCCGTCCACTATTTCGGCCAACATGTTTTTTAGATCCTCGAAACTGCGGCGTGTGCCGGTGGAGTCGTCGCAGATGAATTTGCTGTAGCTGATGTCGAATGTCGCGCCATATTGGTGGGCTGACGTGGCTGTCGCGTTGCGGTTCACTCGTCGCAGACGCCCGACTGTATGGCTCGTACGTAACAGGCTTGTAACTTTTATGCGGTAGGCTCCGCCGCCGCGTGCGGCCAGTGAATCGTTGAAGCGGCGCCCTATTTCGTGGAGCAGTGCGGCTCCGCTGCGTGTGAGATAAGGATATGAATGGCTGAGGCGGTCTACATAGAAGTCCTTGCATGAACGTACTTCCACAAGTCCGCGTCCGTGCTGCCAGGCAGTGCGTGTGTCGGATATAGGAAGAATGCCTGACAGGACAGATGCCGAAAGATGCACGTGGTTGCTGTCGTTGAAAGTTCGCCCTAACGAAGCTTTGAAACGGCTTTGCAGAGGTATACACCCGGAGTCCGGAGCTACGGCCGGTTCGGGTGCCATGGTGGTGTCGGCGGAGGCCAGAAGCACGCGCAGGCTGTCGAGGCGAGGCGAAACATCCTGTTCTGACTCGGGAATATCAGATGTGGAATGTCGGCATGTCGGTAGCGTAAGCGACAGTATCAGTGCGGTGAACAGCACTGCGGCCAGAGATACGCGAAACCAGCTGATGCGCCGGCGCCGGATGCGCTTACGCCTGCGGGCGGGCTTTCTCCGACGGGGCCGCGTGGTTTTTTTCTTGTCTGAAATCTGTGTTTGTGACATAAAACGTGTAAAATTAATCATTTTTTTCGACATTGCCCTGAGTGTGAAAACCAAAAAGAAGCTCTCGGCGTTATTATTTCATAACAAACCAAATGCCAAACGCTATGTCAGACGCATCCACACGAAAAAAGAACAGACTGAGCCTGTGGCTCGCCATAGGAGCCATTTTCCTTATTATACTTTTGATTATATGGCTCACGGTAGCCGACCTTACCGGTAATACGGATGTGGCGGCATTCCTGCATCCTTTTATAGTCAATAATCCGGTGGCTGAGCTGGCTGCCACAACATTGTGAAGCTCATGGGTTCTTTGCTTGAAATAAGTGCCATGGCTGCGGGTATATGTTCGTGGGTGGCATGGATAGCCATAGGGCTTGTCGCAGGATTTCTTGCCGACCGTGTTTTTGGTGGCCGCCGGCTCCTTATTCTTGATATTACGGTTGGTCTGGGAGGTGCTATAGCCGGAGGATGGGGCACTGCCTGCGCTTTGGGAGAACGAAGTTCTCAGGCATTCCTACTTACTATTCTTGTGGCCGTTTTCGGCGCTGCGGTGATGGTATGGCTCGCCGGTAGTATTTATGCCCGATTCGGAGGCCGTAGCGACTGAGGTGTCCCGCAGTATGAATATATAAAAGCTGTGCGCGAACTAGTTCGCGCACAGCTTTTTTTTGTGTCTGCTTGTAAGAACGGATGGTCAGTCTATCGATTCCACGGTCCAGCCTTTGTCGACATAGCGGCGGAATGTAGCCTTTCCTTCACGTAGCTGTAGGTTGCCGGGTGCACCGAGTACGTATCCGAAAGCGGTTTTATCGACAAATTTCGCAATGAATCTGCATGAACCTTTGCCTTCTTTCGCCAGTTCTTCGGGACAGAATACGTCCATGACTTCTTCAAGCGTAAATCGGCCGGAAAGCATGTTGTTGTCGGTCTTGTGGACGCGGGCCAGAAGAGCGTTGTATTTTGCATTGACATCAGGCCCGGTCTGTATCTCTTCGACTTCTGTCGATGTTTCTACCGTTTCGACAACTTCCATGGCTGTTCCGATGGAATCGGAGTCTGTTACGTCGCTTCGGTTTTCCGGAAGCTGCGGGCGGACATAGATTGTGTTCATATACTCGGGAATGTCTTCCGAGTATTCGTCCATTTTGCGTTTTAGTCCGGCGGTGTCCTCGCTATAAAGCACGGGATTTTCGACCGCTAATTTGCGTCCGGCTTCGGTTAGGTCGACTTGTGCGAAATCATGTTCGCGCTCGTATGTGTATTCGCTACGTCCGCTGTACCAGCTGTATTTGTACTCTGTTACTGTTTCTGTCGCGCTTTCGACACTGAATGTGATCATCCCGGCATCCTGTAGGCGTGCGAGCTTGTCGAGTTCGTCGCTGTCCACTTCGTAGAATCCAGTGCCGAATGTGACCGTGCAATGGTTTTTTGCAAAGACGGCTTCTTTTTTGAGCGCTTTTTTAGCCGCGCTGCTGCTGAGAATGTCGCTGTTGCCGCACGAACTTATGCAAGCCATCATTATTACGGCAAGAAATGCCAAAGTCATAAAATTTTTCATAGTGATTTGTTTTTTGTGGGGGATTGTAAAGTTGGGGCTAAGATAGATAAAAGATTTGATAAATAGCGTTTTCAGGACTGCTTTTCTGTATTCTTTGTTTTCGGCAGAGTGAACGTGAATACAAGACCTCCGGTCTGTCGGTTGGCAACACTTATTCTTCCGCCGTGGGCGATTATGGTGTTGTGGAGTATTGGCAGACCAAGGCCGGTGCCTCCGGCCTTGCGGGAGCGCCCTGAATCGACTCTGTAGAATCGTTCAAAAAGATGCGGAATGTGTTCTTCGCCCACTCCTACGCCGTCGTCGCGGAATTCGAACGTGTAGAATTTGTCATCTTCGCCTGTAAGACAAAGCTCGCATACAGTACCTTTTGAGTATGAGGCCGCGTTTTTCGCAAGGTTGATAATAGCGCCTGTCAGCAGGTTGTAGTTGCCCATGATTTCAGTGCCGAGAGGTATGTCAAAGTCGAAAGTCATGGAGCCGAGTGAGCCGGAGGCTTCGAAATCGTTCGCCAGAGTGTAGACGAGGTCATGGAAATTGACAGGTTCTGTATTGATAAGGTCGCCGCCCTCCTCAAGCCTGGTGATGGCCGAAACATCGGCTATAAGATTGACAAGGCGGTTGACATGTTCGAGCGCTTTGGCGATGAATCGTTTGCGCGATTCTTCGTTCATGTCAGGATTTTCAACAATGGTGTCGAGATATCCTTTGATTACACCTATGGGCGTGCGCAGTTCGTGGTTTATGTTGTTGGTGAGCAGTCGTTTTGATCTCGCTTTTTCCTCAATTGCGTGCAACGCTACCTCGTGCTCTTTTTTCATCCGGTTGATGGCTTTTGTGCGCTGGTTGTAGATATTTACTATCTCTCTGGAAATATCTCCAAGCTCGTCGTGGGGATAATTTGTGGATGGAACGAAATCGGGTTCGCTCGAAGCACGTTCGGCAAAACGCTTGAGCATGGATATGTTCTTTCCGAAGTAGCGTGTCGAATAATAGGCGAGTATGGTCATTGTCAATCCGAGAAACACCATTATATAGACGATGCTTTTGTCGGGAGTGGATGCTGCGATGATGTCGCGGTCGAATGGGAGGAGGGTCAGGACTTTCATCCTGCCGTCGGAACTGTCTGTGGTTTGGAAGTAAAAGTAATCCATCGGATTGAGTTGTTCCGACAGGCCTATATCCGTGTCGTGGCTTACAGCGTCCGGTAAATCCGATTTATGACCGATGCCATCGGAAATAGGCGGTGTTTCGGTGTTGTCTATAAGTATCGGTTCGCCACAACTACGGATAAGTTTGCCGTCCTTGTAGACAGACACGCGTACAAGGTCGTATTCGCTTTTGTCGCGGTAATACTGCCATACGAAATCGATGAATGCCCCAGGGTCATAGTTGTTGTCGTAGGCCATGACTATGCGCTGGTTGATAAGATCCAGCTGAGTGTGGAGCATGTCGATACGGTCGCGACGCGCCGAACTGTAGTGCCAGAACGACATCCCTATAATCACGGCCCACAGGGCTATGACGAGAGGGACAAAAAGTTGCCACTGATAACTAATTCGTTTCCTTGAACCCATATCCGAATCCCTGTCGGGTGACAAGATTATTGCTGTATTGGCCTATTTTCTTGCGCAGGCGGGTTATGTTGGTGTCGATTGTACGGTTTGTGACCACCACATCGTCGCCCCATACCTGGTTTATGATTTCCTCGCGGGAATAAATTCGGTTGCGGTGCATCAGGAAGAAGAGCAGGATATCGTACTCGGTGCGTGTCAGGGGCAGTTCTTCGCCATCGAGGTAGGCGGTTTTGTCGTTGCGGTCGATGCGGAGTGTGCGGAATATGACATCGGACTCATAATCGGCGCGTTCGTTGACGGCCGGCATGTGGTGGGCGGTCTGGCCGCTACGGCGCAGGATAGCGCGTACACGCGCAAGAACCTCGCCTATGACGAATGGCTTGGTGACATAGTCGTCGGCACCGATATTCAGCCCTTTCACCACTGAATCCTCGTTGGACAGGGCCGAACAGAACAGGATGGGGGTGAATTCCGTTTCGGTGACGTTTCGTACCCGTTTGGCGAAATCATAGCCGCTGAGCTGGTCCATCATTATATCGACCATGAAAAGAGAATAACCCGAAAGATCCATGTCCAGGGCTTCTTCGGCACTGTAGGCGCAATCCACTTCATAACCTTCTTTTTCAAGGTTGAATTTAAGGATCTCACATACTGCTTCTTCGTCGTCTATTACAAGGATTCTTACGCTCATGTCTTAAATCGCTAATATGATGATTGGCTTATCTATGGAATGAAAACAGGGGTCTCGCCGCAACGGCGAAACCACCTTTTCGATGCGCTAAGGTACGCAATTTATCACTGTTGTAGTGTTAAAATAGTGTTAAAGCGTGTGATTCTTCGAACTACGTGTGCTTCTGCGTGTTTTTTATTACAAAGAACATCATTTGCACTGTGTTTTTTCATGGTATTAGATTTAAGGTTAAGAGTTAACCGCTTGTCGCGATGACAAGCGGTTTTTCGTTTGTCCCGGCGGGTCCGGATGTGTTGCTCCGCGGCCGATGGGATACGGATTTGCGAGATTCGTGAAAAGTGTGTAACTTTGCCGCATAACAGTGGATCCGCCCGAATGGTGGAATGGTAGACACGAGGGACTTAAAATCCCTTGGCCATTGCGGCCGTGTGGGTTCGAGCCCCACTTCGGGTACGGATAATTTCACCGCAACCTCCGGATTTCTCCGGAAGGTTGCGGTTTCGCTTATAGAATAGGCACATTATTGTTAATTTGTCGAAAATCGGCAGACACCTTATGTATTTATAAAATAAAGAAGTATATTTGCATAAATATTGAACAGCATTGGGCGTCGTGCCCTGGCAGAAAACATATCAACCAAAACAACATCATCATTATGTATCGCAAACTTAGCTATGTCCTGGCTTTTGGAGTTGCCCTGTCGCTCACCTCATGCGGCAAGAAACTCGGCCAGCTCAACGCCGATTACTTCACCGTCAATCCGAACCCGCTCGAAGTGGTTGGAGAGAAAGTTCCGGCAACCGTAAGCGCTAAAATCCCCGCAAAGTATTTTGTGAAAAATGCCGAAGTGACCGTAACACCATATCTGGTTTACAACGGACAGGAAGTGGCTTCCCAGCCTTATAGTTTCCAGGGTGAGAAAGTGCGCGGCAACAATCCCGTGATATCATATGAATACGGCGGTACCGCCACCGTGCCCGTCCGTTTCGACTATGTGCCTGAAATGGCAAAGAGCGAACTGCAGCTTGCATTCGACGTCCGTCAGGGAAGCAAACAGTATGTGCTGCCGCGTGTTAAGGTTGCCGACGGCGTGATTGCCACCGCCGCCCTTGCCGATGCCGCTACAATCACACCGGCCATCGCTCCCGATGCTTTCCAGCGTGTCATCAATGAAAAATATGCCGCAGATATCATGTTCCTGATCAATCAGGCGAATATACGTGCCAACCAGCTCAATACAGACGCAATGCAGGAACTCCAGCGTCAGATCCGCGAAGCCGATGCCGACAAATCGCGCGAAATCCGCGACGTCAACATTTCATCCTATGCTTCTCCCGACGGTACGATGGAATTCAACACACGTCTGGCCGAAAATCGCGAGAAGAACACTAAAGGCTACATGACCGACCAGCTCCGCAAAGACAAAATCACCGAATTCGGCGAACTCACAGCGCAGTTCACCGCCGAAGACTGGGAAGGCTTCCAGCAGCTCGTGGCAAAGAGCAACATCCAGGACAAGGATCTTATCCTGAGCGTACTGTCGATGTACAAGGATCCTGAAGTGCGCGAGCGCGAAATCCGCAACATGTCATCTGTCTTCGAAGTGCTTGCCGACGAAATCCTTCCTCAGCTCCGCTACTCCCGCATCACGGCATCCATTGACGTGATCGGCAAGAGCGACGAGGAAATCAAAGCCCTCTATGCTTCCAACCCCTCTGAACTCAGCGTCGAGGAAATCCTCTATTGCGCCACACTCACCGACGACAAGAACAAGAAACTCGACATCTACAACACTGCAGCCCGCCTCTATCCCCGCGACTACCGTACTTACAACAACCTCGGTATGATGCAGTACGAACTCGGCGACTACAAGGCTGCCGCCGCTTCATTCGACAAAGCCGCTTCAATGGGTGGCAGCGCCGAAGCGAAAATGAACCTCGGCCTGATCGAACTCGTGAATAAGGACTACAACAAGGCCAACCAGTACTTCGGCTCCGCAGCAGGCGTTGAAGGCCTCGGCGACGCAATGGGCGTATACTACCTCAAGAAAGGCGATGCAAACGCTGCTGTACGTGCTTTCGGCGACAGCAAGTCGAATAATGCCGCTCTCGCCCAGATTCTTACAAAGGATTACAGCAAAGCCAAGACAACTCTTGCCGGAATCGAGAATCCCGATGCCACCACTTACTACCTGATGGCCGTTCTGGGTGCCCGTACCAACAACGAATCGATGCTCAACACCAATCTCCGTCAGGCCGTGCGCCTCGACAGCTCCATGGCACAGAAAGCCGTGAACGACCTCGAATTCGCAAACTACAACCTCTCTAAGGCTCTTAACTGATAAGAGTCATCAAGAACAAGCCATAAAACGGCGGCGTGCCATCCGGCGCGCCGCCGTTCTGTTTATTTATTCGGGCGGATGAATGCGTCCGCGATACGGACAATACCGTATGCCATGCCCGCGCCAATTGCCACCGGCAGAATATAGGCGAAGGAGGCCGTCATTTCCGTAACCAGAAAAATAGCCATAAGCGGGGCTTTTAGTGCTCCTGCCATTGTAGCGGCCATGCCGTAGAGTGCGAAATTGCCCGGAGGCAGATGGACGCCGGGCATCATGTTGGCGACCATGGCGAAGATCAGGCCTGCCGCGCAACCGGCGAAAAGAGTAGGTGCGAAATCGCCGGCCACGCCGCCGCCGCTTGTAGTGGCCGACATTGCTATGCCTTTTACCAGAGCCACACCGGCCGTTACGGCAAGCACAAGCCATCCGCTGTCGAGTCGCAGTTCCGTCAGGGGGCTTGCCGCCGCCATTGCCGACGTGTCGCCGTTGATCACTTTTCCGATAACCCCGTAGCCCTCTCCGAAAAGACTCGGAAAAATGAATACGGCGACGGCAAGAACCGTGCCGGCTATGATGTTGCGCAGCCAGCGCTTGGAAATCGATTCGAGCCGGCGGCGTGTGCTGCGCATCGCTCCGGCATATATTATGGAATAAAATCCGCAGAAAAGCCCGAGAACTATTGCTGCTGCAGCTTCGCCTGCTCCCGAAGGAGTCGTCCCGCTGAAAGCGACGGCTACTTTGAAGCCGGAAAGAATATTGGCCGTCAGCGATGCCGCCAGACACGAACATGTCAGAGCAAGCACAGCCGTCGTGTTCATAGCCATGCCAAGCACTTCGAGAGAAAACAATATACCGCCCACGGGAGCCTTGAATATGCCGGCTATGCCCGCTCCCGCACCTATGGCTACCATAAGTCCGACCGAAGATTCAGGTAATCCCATCCGTCGCGACAGGTTGCTGCCTATGGCCGCGCCCGTTGTCGCGATAGGCCCTTCGGAGCCGGCCGAGCCGCCGAAGCCGAGAGTCAGGACACTTGATGCGATGGGGGAGAATAGCATTTCGGACGATATGCGGTACTGCCGTTCGTTCAGATAGCGTTGTATCCGTTCCACGCCGTGGGAAATGTCGCGGTGTATGATAAAGCGCTGGTATGCGCTTGCCAGTACGATGCCAACCATAGGAAGAGCAAGAAGCGCACAATGTATGTCGCCGTTGACGAAATGCGACGTCAGCATTTCCGACACGTCGGCGATAAGGAATTTGAGCAGCCATGCGCCTGCACCCGCGATCAGTCCCGTGACTGTGGCCACGGCAAAAAATACCGTATCGGAACCACGGTTGCGCAGACAGGATATAATACGTTCGGTAACAGCAGGCATCGTTGTCGGATCTTGTAAGGTGTATATAAACTTGTAAGGTGTATATAAATAAGAACGCAGTCCGGCCTAAAGAGTTTTTGGAAAATAATATAGCAAATGGAGATGATGCTATATCAGTGAACTTTTTTGAATCTGCGTGCGTTTATAAGTCGAAGAGAAGGCATTTTTCTGGCTTTATTAAAAAGCCGAGAACCACCATCCGATGACCTTCTCCGGCCCACTCTCCTCCCGGAGCGTGGGCTCTTTTTTTGTACCCTGCATTGAAAGAATTGTAAAATAGGACTCGCAGTAGCACGATTAATTTGCAAGTCTGAAGCAAAACGCGTAACTTTGCCGACGCAAAGCCCGGATGGCGGAATCGGTAGACGCGACGGTCTCAAACACCGTTGGGGCAACCCATCCCGGTTCGAGCCCGGGTCCGGGTACGAATAAACCCTGATAATCACTTGATTATCAGGGTTTTCTGCTTTTATAGGGCGTACTAAATGTGTACTGAATGACGAATACAAAGAAAAGGTGTACTTTAATAGTTTTCTTCCCCATATCTTTATGATTTCTTAACGCTTATCCTATCTTTATCTACCTTATTATTGCCGATGTTTTCGGGAAAAGTGAGATTCTTACCTTATATTTGTAGTAAGAACGTTTAAAGGCACACGATTATGGAAAATCATATGGAAAACAATTTCAGAGAAATACAGAAGATATTAGATAGTTGTATAGCTCATGACTATAAAACTAAAGTAGATGCACTATTTTT
>Ga0209064_1000741_pt1 | contig 68106 bp, 62 predicted proteins | sample Inofromicrocosms_FD_187498 | JGI IMG/M metagenome (GOLD analysis project Ga0209064, IMG submission 187498) | Mouse cecum microbial communities from Vienna, Austria - Inoculum for glucosamine and mucus D2O microcosms (SPAdes) (version 2) | ecosystem: Host-associated > Mammals > Digestive system >...
CGCGAATAATCGATTTGCTGGATGCAACGGCCACTCGGGATATAGTATTTACTCATCGTGATTTTCACTTTCCCATTATAAGGCAGGTCACGAGGAGCTTGCACCAACCCCTTACCAAACGAACGTTGTCCCACCAACACGGCACGATCCATATCCTGCAAAGATCCCGATACGATCTCAGCGGCGGAAGCCGTACCTCCATTGATCAATATAGCCAACGGCATTACCGTATCCAAAGGCTCCGTAGAGGTTCGGTACGTACGATCCCATTGCTTGATCTTTCCTTTCGTTGAAAGCACCTCGCTGCCTTTCGGTACGAACATACCTACGATTTGTACGGCACCTTCCAGCACGCCGCCGCCGTTACCGCGCAAATCCAGTACCAAAGACTTGATATTATGATTTTTCTTTAAGTCCAAGAACGCCTCTTTCACCTCTTGAGCACTCTTGATAGTAAATGCCTTTAAATAAATATAACCGATACTGTCATTCTTAACCCCGTAGTAAGTAACTTGAGGTGTCGTGATCTGCTTACGGGTAATCTCGAACTTCCGGGGTTTCTTCTCGCCCGGACGTTGGATCGTCAAAACCATCTTCGTATTGGGAACTCCTTTCAACAACTCGCTGACCCGGGAGTTTGTCGCCTTGGAAACATCGATCGTATCGATCGCCAAGATCAGATCGCCCGGCTTCAGACCCGCTAAATCGGCCGGCATTCCCTCGGTAGGCTCGGCAATCATCACGCCTCCCTCATTGTTACGCTGACGGATCAAGGAACCGATACCTCCGTATTCGCCGGTCGTCATCAGACTCAATTCCTCCGTTTTTTGCTCAGGATAGTATTCCGTATAAGGATCTAAACCAGCCAACATTGCCTCGATTCCCCGCTGAACGGTTTTATCCACATCCACTGAATCCACGTAGAACATCTCTACTTCTTTCAATAAAGAATTGAAAATGTCTAGGTTCTTACTCACCTCAAAGCGGTTATCTTTTTGCGCCCATCCCGGCACTACGCTACTTGCGACGAACAGCAAGCAAAATAAACCTATAATTCCTCTTCGTTGAACCAATCTGCACATACAATATTTAGTTAATTAACGGCATAAATGTAAGGAATAATACGCCGCCTAAGCCAATATCCCTTTTACTTTTAACTTTATTTGTTCCCATTTATCATACGGAATCTCCGGGCCAACCACGTCGATCACATAGCCCGCCAACATCGATCCGATGCGTGCGGATTGTACCAAAGACGCTCCTATGGATTGACCGTATAAGAATCCGGCGGCGAAGTTATCACCGGCGCCAGTCGTATCAACAGGCTTGCCCCCCTCAGCCGGGACAGAATAAAATTGACCATGACTACCGATCAAGGCACCTTCCTTTCCCAATGTAACCAATGAGACCTCTACCAACTCAGACAAGGTATGTACGGCCTCAGCAGCCTTCTGCCCGGTAAAAGCCTCAGCCTCACTCTCATTAGAGAACAAAATATCCACATATTTAGGAATGATATCCTCCAGCATTCCTTTAAAAGCATTCACGATATTGAAGTTCGACAAATCCAGCGCTACTTTCAAGCCCAACTTTTTAGCCTTCTCCATCGTAGAACGAACCAACGGCTCGTTTACGAGCAAGTAACCTTCTATATAAATACATTGATATTTACTTAGCATCTCCTCGGTGATCTCATCCGGGGTTATTGTCGGGGCCGGGCCAAGGAAAGTCCCCATCGTACGTTCCCCATCCGGAGAAATCATCACCGTACAGCTACCTGTAAGTCCATCCGTCTTGATAAAATAGGAAGTGACACCCGCTTTTTCCAACGCATCCTCATAAAATCCGCCGATCGAATCATCCCCGATCTTACCGATAAAACCGGAATTCGCCCCTAAAGAAGACATCGAACGCATCGTGTTGCAGACAGATCCTCCCGGGGTTTGCGTACGTGGCAAGCCAGCTAAAGTTGTACGGATAGCGATCATTTGTTCCCTGTTAATCATATCCATAGCTCCTTTCTGTATACCGATTTCCGATAGGACATCATCATTTTCAAGCCTCAATAAAACGTCAACCAAAGCGTTTCCTAAACCTATTGTATTCATTTTTTCGTAATTTTTTTCGCAAAGATATTGCATATTTCGAAAATACCCCGTACTTTTGCAGTGCAATTTCAGAAAGGGGTTACGGAATAACCTTTGAAAGAGCGAAAAAATTCTTCCTTAGCTCAGTTGGTTAGAGCATCTGACTGTTAATCAGAGGGTCCTTGGTTCAAGTCCAAGAGGAAGAGCGAAAAGACATCGGGAAAGACTGAAAAACATTCTTCTTTAGCTCAGTTGGTTAGAGCATCTGACTGTTAATCAGAGGGTCCTTGGTTCAAGTCCAAGAAGAAGAGCGAAAAGAGTTTTCATATAGAGATTAAAAAGTTAAAAACTGATTCTTCCTTAGCTCAGTTGGTTAGAGCATCTGACTGTTAATCAGAGGGTCCTTGGTTCAAGTCCAAGAGGAAGAGCAAAAAGAGAGAGATACCTATTAATAGGTATCTCTTTTTTTCTTTTGTTCTTTTTCCGTTATTCACAGGTTTTTCAACAGGGTTATTAACAACCCTGTAATCCTCCTACCCTCTCCAAGCGATTAAAAATAAGTTCTTTAATTCTTCCGCAAGGACTCCACGACGCATATTGGGAAGATGAACGTTATCCCGCAAATCAGCGGGCATGTCTTTAATAAGTACATCCGACTCCTGCGAAGCCTTATAAATAAACTCCGTATCAAATAAAAAGCGATTCACCTGAGTTGAGGCCAAAAACGATTTTCCCCGCTGGTTAAAACCTTTCAAACCTCCTTGAGCATCCGTATGCGTTAATCCTAGAAGCGTAAAATTCAATATACGGGAAGCATAACTCATAATCTTTCTTCGAGTACTTAAATGGGTATAATAAGTATGATTCCGCACGGCGATAACGACATCATATCCCGATTCCAACCATTCTACCATCCGGCAGATAGAATCCGCCTCATACGGAAAATCATAATCCGTATATAAAGTAATGGATGAGGTGGAATGAGACAAGCCAGCCCTAACAGCGGCTCCTTTTCCCTTATTCGTATCATAACTTACGATCATCGTATCAGGGAGAGCCTCCAGAAGACGTCCCACCGCATCCTTCGTAAATCCTCTCTTCGAAGCGTCATTCACGACGATAAAACGAAGTGAGCGACCTTTAAGCATCTTTACCAATTCCGCATGTTTCTCGATCATCAAACGTTCCCAGCCTTCTTGTGGGTTATAACAAGGCAAGATAAGGTCGATCGCCTCCTCTTTACCCGGGAGAGTCTTCGGCCGATGAAGCGGCTCTGAAAAATCCAATGTCAATTGCTCCCATACGATCTTAAACCAGATCAACACACAAGGTAGTGCTTTCAACGCATAAGGAATAACATACGTTTTCCGGATATAACAGGGAAATATATCTGTTGGAGAAAGGGATGTAAGAATAAAACAGAAAACGAATAGTACCGTATTCAAGCCAGGAGTCGTCTTACGGGTAGGCGTACCTATATACCAAAGGCAGACGGCTATCATGGCTCCCAAATATCCGCTATTCTCTGTTCCGGAGCTAAAAAGAACCATGAACAAAAGAGTAGAGCAAAGAAAATGCATGCGGAACCGCCGGTTATCATATTGATTTATCCTAAAATAAGGAGCAATAAATAAAAGTAGCCCGGGGATAACCAACCAGAGATCACTATACGTATTGACTCCCGAAATCTTACGAACCATCCCCAACAAAGAGATATTTGTATAAGGAGTAAATAAATTCTCTACATTCTTATCGAGAAGTACCTCATACCATTTCACGTATTGACTTGCCACATATTGAGGAGACGTATATAACATCGGAAGAACATACAAGACTATGCCCCAGAAAATAAGTCCTTTCAAAAAGGCGATCCGGCGTTTTGAGAATAACAGGAAAGCAAGACCGACAATGCCATAAATCTTAGTCATCGTACCCAAGACAATCATTAGCGCCGCCCAAAACTCCTGTTTCCGCTCAATAAAAATAAACGAGAATAAAATCATGCCGGCTATGGCTATGTTAAATTGCTGCATAAGAACACACGTAAATAACTCATTCAAGCATACCCAAATGACAAACGCCTGTTTCCAATCCGCCAATCCGAGTTTACGGATAGCCATATAAAGCAGCAAGCTATTCGCGAGACACCATAGCAACATCCCGATATAAGGAGAGAAGAGGGAGAAAGGCGCTATTATAGCCGTAAAAGGGATCCCGTATAAAAACCGGTCGTGGTATTCATTCGGATAATATATATAAAGGTCTTTCAACTCTAACGCATGGAAAAAGGAAGCCCTATAAATCATAAAGTTATTATAAGTCCTTCCCACAGGTAATTTCAATAAGCAAGCGACAAGGGCCGTCGCAAACCAAACAAATCCGACAAACCTCGGATTCTTAAATATCGGGCGTCTAAAAAATACTCTCAACATATCCTTTTTTATTCGTTACAACTCCACTTTCAAATAAAACTTCTGACAGCCTATATGTTCAAAAGACTCGCCAACGCATAAAAACCCCTATCTAAAACAGTAGAAAAAACGTAAAAAGCATTTTTTTAAGTATTATCTTCGCGACATGGGAAAGAATAAATTAGCTAAGTTTGACGATATGGCGGGCTATCCGCACGTATTCCAATACCCTTTCGCCGCCCTACAAGAAAAAGGGTTTGATATGAAAGGACAGTGGCATGAACGTTTTTTCAAGAACGACCATCCTATTGTCTTGGAATTGGGATGTGGAAAAGGGGAATATACCGTAGGTTTGGGAAAGCTTTTCCCAAATAAGAATTTTATTGGTGTCGATATCAAGGGAGCACGTATGTGGACCGGAGCGAAAGAATCGCTGGAAGCCGGGATGAATAACGTGGCTTTCCTACGTACCAGTATCGAATTGATTTCCTATTTCTTCGCTCCGGGCGAAGTAGCCGAGATCTGGATCACATTTCCGGACCCTCAAATGAAAAAGGTCAATAAGCGTCTGACCGGAACCCGTTTCATGAAAATGTATCGGGAAATCCTTTCCGGAGATGGTATTATCCATTTAAAAACGGACAGTAACTTTATGTATACCTATACGTGCGAGATGGTAAAAGCGAACCATTATCCCGTATTGTTCAGTACAGACGACCTATATCATTCCAATCTGGCGGATGAGATCTTATCCATCAAGACCTATTACGAGCAACAATGGCTGGATCGTGGATTAAACATCAAATACATCAAGTTTGTTTGTGAGGAAAGGGAACGATTGGTGGAACCTGACGTAGAAATCGAGTTAGATCCTTATCGTAGCTTTAATCGCAGTAAACGAAGCGCTTTGGCTTCTGGTAAATAAAAGAATGACTTAAAAAAATCAACAGATATGACAATCTATCCGAATCTGATTATTGAGGCGTTGAAGAACGTTCGTTACCCGGGTACCGGAAAGGACATCGTTTCCATGGGCCTCGTAGAAGACAACATTCGTATCGATGGTATGAATGTCACCTTCTCGTTATTATTCGAGAAGCCGAATGATCCGTTTATCCGCTCCGTAGTAAAAGCCGCGGAGACAGCTATCTTAACCTATGTAAGCCCGGAGGTGAATATCAAGGGAAACATCACGGTAAAAGCCCGTCAGTTAGCTCGCCCGGAACCGGATAAATTATTACCGCAAGTAAAAAATATTATCGCCGTATCTTCCGGTAAAGGAGGAGTTGGTAAAAGTACCGTTGCCGCTAATCTGGCTGTCGCATTGGCTTTACAAGGATATAAGGTAGGATTGCTGGATGCCGATATATTCGGGCCGTCCCAACCCAAGATGTTCAACCTAGAAGAGGCTCGCCCTTATATGGAAGAGGTAGAGGGCAGGGAACTGATCAAGCCGGCCGAAAATTATGGTGTCAAGATGTTATCCATCGGCTTCTTCGTAAATAAAAACGACGCAGTCCTATGGCGTGGAGCAATGGCTAGCAACGCATTGAAGCAATTGATCGGCGACGCCAACTGGGGTGAGCTTGATTATTTCTTAATCGATTTACCTCCCGGAACGAGTGATATCCATTTGACAATGGTGCAAACACTAGCGATAACCGGAGCCGTGGTAGTAAGTACGCCGCAAGAGGTTGCTTTAGCGGACGCTCGTAAGGGTATCAGCATGTTCACTGGGGATAAGGTTAATGTCCCTGTTTTAGGATTGATCGAGAATATGGCTTGGTTTACCCCAGCGGAATTACCGGAAAACAAATATTATATATTCGGAAAGGAAGGTTGTAAACGCCTAGCTGAGGAACTGAACGTGCCGTTACTGGGACAGATTCCTATCGTACAAAGTATCTGCGAAGGAGGAGATCAAGGTAAGCCGGTAGCGTTGAACCCGGACTCGATCACAGGTAAGGCATTCCAAGAATTGGCCGAGAATGTAGTCAAGCAGATAGACTATCGCAACGAGCATCTGGCTCCGACAGAGCGAGTGATTGTAACCAAGAAATAAAGATGATTTATACGTATATACGTGTGGCCTCGCACGTATATACGTATCGTCCTACACGTACGCTCGCATGGGCCTACGCCTATATACGTATCAGCCTATGCGAACGTACGTATAAATTCAGCCCACAATATACTTGGCTTTCTTACCGCAAATCTTTCTGATACCCAACACAATCAGCCAAGATACAGCGAATGCTACCACAGAAGCGGCAGGAATCTGTAAACCCAATGGGATATTCAAGGCTCTCGCCAGCAGCACACTGGGTCCCGTAAAGAAATAATGTACCATATAGATACCGAAACCGCATATGGTTAAGTTCGCCAACATTCGCTTAATCGTATCCGACTTAACATTTACCTTCTTCGCCAGTAAGAAGATAGGAATCGTCATCATCACCACATTGGGAGAACAATAATAGAAGAATAACTCTAACTGTTCCTCCGTGTAAGCAGGCAAAGCTGTCGTATAGCGGAAACCGAAGAAAGTAATGGCATAGCCCACAACAAACATAGGAATGCCTATCCCAACGATCTTTCCTAACGACCAATCATGATTCCGCAGATAATGCCCCAATAGCAAGTAACCGTTAAACCCGGCGAAATAATAAAGCATACTGAATTCATTCCATGAGCATCCACCCCAAATATAAGGAGATACGAATTCCCGGTAATAAGGAATAAACAAAGTCACTCCCCAACCCGCCAGAAACCATAATTTCGCCTTATCCGAAACTTTCTCGACCCAAGCGGAGAAGATCGGCAAATAAAGATATAAACCTATCAGTAAATAGATATACCACATATGTACATCCAACAATGAGAAATTGAACGGTATCTGGGCGATATAGCCTAAAGACACACTCAACGATTGACGAGTCACCTCTTCTCCCGAATAAGGGAAGAAATCAAGAATAAGTTCCGGCCTCAAACCAAGCAGTCCCGTAAACCAAGGAAATAAATTATAAATAACAGACCAAATCAAGAAAGGCCAGAATACACGCAATATCCTTTTCTTATAGAAAATAGAAGTCTCTTCCCGGACCGGTAGCAACAAGGCTCCCGTAATCATAACGAACAGAGGTACACAAGGACGAAGAAAAGCCCCATAGGCAGCTCCCCAAAACTTAATATCCCCAATAATCGGAGAATCTCCGGGATAGAAATTAAACGGGTCTGTACAATGACAGCAAACAACGGTAAACATCGCGATCAGGCGAACAACGTCCAACCATACGACATGAGTTTTCACGGTAGAGATTTGCTTTTGTTCCATATAAATAACTGTTTCATTCGTAATAGTTGGCGAATATACAAAAAAAGGAATAGTCATACATCGTATCCACGGCTATATAGCTCCGGCTCTCGCTCTTCACCCGACAGAACGGGTGATCGCAACCAAGAATCAAGAAAAGATAACATAAATTGCACCGCAAGTAGTGCAATTCTTTACGAAAAATGCACTATTCACAGTGCAAATTAGTATATTTGCGAAAACATTATAATATATGGATAAGTTACAAACAAGTTTCGATGCGATGTTACGTACTACACCTACCTCATTCCATCGATATATGTTCGACCGCATTAATTGGAACAACCGGCTATTGGGCTTAGTAGGTCCGCGTGGCGTTGGGAAAACTACTTTGATGTTGCAATATGCCAAAGAAAAACTGAACAGAAATACGACCTTGTTCGTCAACGCTGATGATTTGTACTTTTCCAGCCACCACTTAGTGGATTTAGCTGATGACTTCGTCAAGCGAGGAGGGACCCATCTTCTTATAGACGAAATCCATAAATACAAGGACTGGGCCCGCGAGCTAAAACTGATGTATGACTATCACGCAGATCTAAAGATATTCTTCACAGGTTCCTCCATCCTTGATATCAACAAGGGATCGGCAGACCTGAGCCGACGGGCTATCGTCTATTCTATGCAAGGGCTTTCATTTCGCGAATATCTTAATATGTTTCACAACATAGAGATCCAGACCCATACACTAGCCGATATCGTAGAACACCGCATAGAACTCCCCGGGAAATTCCGTCCTTATGCTTATTTCCAATCCTATCTAGAGAAAGGGTATTATCCGTTCTCGAAAGAAGACCAATTTCATATACGCTTACAACAAGTAATAAACACAACGTTGGAAGTTGATATACCGCAGTATTCAGAAATGAGCATATCAACAGCACGAAAACTAAAGCAATTGCTCACCATCATTGCTCAAAGCGTACCATTCAAACCGAATATGAGTAGCATAGCGATTATGCTAGGAGTAAGTCGCAACAATTTATCCGATTACTTTCTTTATCTCGAGGAATCCGGATTAATCTCCCAACTACGTGATGGAGTCGGTGGCATCAGAGGGCTAGGCAAAGTAGATAAAGTTTATCTGGATAATCCTACTCTTATGTACAATTTGGGGAAGGAAATATCCAACATCGGGAACATCAGAGAAACATTCTTCTTGAATCAAACACGTGTGGAGCAAGAAGTCATCACCTCCCCTATATCGGATTTTCAAATAGCCGACTATACTTTCGAAGTTGGAGGAAAAAATAAAAAGCAAAAGCAACTGCAAGGAATAGAGAACGGCTTCGTTGTAAAGGACAATATCGAACAAGGATACATGAATGTAATCCCTTTGTGGCAGTTCGGGCTTAATTATTAAATCCGCTCATTTAGTTTCATTCGTAATAGTTGGCGAATATACAAAAAGAACACGGAGCACACAGGATACACGGCATCGCACAGATCAATATTACATATCGCAAAACAAATCCGTGTATTCCGTGTGCTCCGTGTTCCTAAAATTAATATACAAAGTCTTTCCTACGAATAAACGCCACCGTACGATGTATTTCCGTGTACATGATAATATCCTCGTCGATAAATGGCACCTCTTTCCGGTAATCCTTCAAGAACTTCTCTAATACCGGAGAAGTCCTAGCCGGACGACGGAACTCGATTCCTTGTGCCGCATTCATCAGCTCGATCGCCAAGATATGATCCAAGTTGTCCATGATCTTAAACAACTTCGTCGCCGCATTCGCTCCCATACTCACATGATCCTCTTGCCCATTACTGGACACGATAGAATCGCTGCTCGCCGCATAGCAATACATCTTATTCTGGCTTACCATACTAGCGGCCGCATATTGAGGGATCATGAAACCGGAGTTCAGGCCGGGATTAGCGACCAAGAACTCAGGCAATCCCCGCAAACCCATGATCAATTGAGCGACACGACGTTCCGATATATTTCCTAACTCAGCCAAGGCAATCGCCAAGAAATCATAAGAAATCGCCAAGGGCTGACCGTGGAAATTACCGCCGGAAATAATCTTATCCTCCTCCGGGAAGATCGTCGGGTTATCCGTCACGGAATTTACTTCGGTAAGCAGGACATTCGCCACATAATTGATAGCGTCTTTCGTAGCCCCATGCACTTGAGGGATACAACGGAATGAATACGGGTCCTGAACATGTTCCTTTTTCCGGGCGATTAACTCACTTCCCTCCAATAACCGTCGAAAAGCGGCCCCGGTCTCGATTTGTCCGGGATGCGGACGCATCTGCTGGATACAATCCATGAAAGGATCGATACGCCCATCGAAAGCCTCCAAAGATAAAGCGGCGATCAGATCCGCTTTCTTGGACAGGCTAAACGCACGCATCAAGGCGAATACGCCATTGGCGCTCATAAATTGCGTACCGTTCAATAAAGCTAACCCCTCCTTGCTTTTCAGCTTCACAGGCTTCCAAGCGAACTCGTCCAATACGCTGATCGCTTCCCGTTTGCGGCCCTTATAATAAACGTCACCCACGCCGATCAGAGGCAGGAACAAATTCGCCAGAGGCGCCAAATCACCGGAAGCGCCTAAAGAGCCACGATCATACACGATCGGAAGCACGTCATTATTGAAAAAGTCCAGAATACGTTGTACAGTGATCACCTGTACGCCACTATGCCCCAACGAAAGGGCATGCGCTTTCAATAACATCATCAAACGGACGATCACCGGACTTACCTCATCCCCTACGCTACAGGCATGACTTTTCACCAAGTTCTCTTGCAAGGTGCTCAATTCGTCCGGAGAGATATTCTTATTACATAAGGACCCGAAACCGGTAGTAATCCCATACAAAGGCCCCTCCTGCTGCTCGATTTTATGATCCAAGTAATCCCGGCAACGCTGGATGCGCTCCTTCACCTCGGGTGAAAGCTCCAACTTCATATTTTGAGTAAGTATCCGTTCGATTCCCTCAAAAGAGAGAGGCTCGGAACCCACATAATAAACATTACTCATATGCTATAATTTAGTCTTCACCCAATCCAATAACTTTTGCTCTACACGGATAGCGTTCGCCTCCAGTTCATCCGCTTTCTTCCGCATCATTCCGACGAACACCTCGTCTTGGATGGACGTTAAGTTAATTCGGACATTCAATAAAGCCCCCAATACACAAGTACGGGCAGCCATCATCGCCACGCAAGCATCCGTGACGGCATTCTGATTACCTTTGTGAGCCACATAGATAATCGTCTCCATTACGGAACCGATCTCCTCCGCCACCCTCATCGGAACAATAGCCGCCTCCTTCGTTGCGCTCTGTATCGCATTCGTACGGATCACCTGTTCGTCAGGCGTTTCTTTCGGCAACTTAAAAGCGGAGAATACACGATCATAAGCCTCGCTGTCCTTATCGATATATTCAGTAAGACGTTCACGGATCATAGCCGCCTCGGTAGCGATCGTCTTCATTTGTCCTTCCACTTCCGCATATTTCTTTTTGCCAACAGTCAGATGGGCCACCATCTCTGTCAAAGCTGCCGCTATAGCACCATTCAAGGCAGATATACTTCCACCACCGGGAACGGGAGCACTACCCGCCGTTTCCGCCAAAAAATCTTTAATTGTCAAGTCTGCTAACATAGTATTTTGATTTAAATGATTCAACAATTCTTATCTTACATCATATAAAGTTCCCCGTCCTTAATTACGGTATCCACGAGATTCATTCCCACATGATAAGGTAGGAACTTATAAGACGGGTATTTCAGCAAGATCACGTCCGCACGTTTTCCCACGCTGATACTTCCAATCTCGGAGGCACGTCCCACAGCTGCGGCTCCATTAATGGTCAATGCCGTTACCGCTTCTTCAGGGGTCATCTTCATATAGATACAGGCCAAGGCTATCATCATCGGGATCGAGGCGGAGAAACAACTTCCCGGATTTAGATCGGAAGCTAAAGCCACCGCGCAACCGGCATCTATCATCTTCCTTGCAGGCGCATACGGCTCATTCAAGGAAAAGGCAGTCAGCGGAAGTAAGGTAGCTACGACACCCGCTCTTGCCAGACGTTTGATGCCTGTGTCCGATATATGTAACAAATGATCAGCACTTACACACTTCAAGGAGGCCGCCAGTTCCGCCCCTCCGAAAGGAACGATCTCATCCGCATGCATCTTCAATTTAAAACGATGATGACGGGCGGCACGAAGCAAGCGCTCACTCTGTTCTAACGAGAAAACGCCTTTCTCACAAAACACATCACAAAATGTAACCGTATGTTCGGCTCGTATGGCAGGAAGAACTTCCTCGATCATATAATCCACATAATCGTCCGTACGACCGGCAAATTCAGGAGGAACAGCATGAGCTCCCAAAAAGGTCGATACGACATCCATCGGATGAGACTCATTCAGGTCCGACATGACACGAAGCTGAACTAATTCTGTTTGCAAATCCAAACCATAACCACTTTTCCCTTCCACTGTGGTAACACCCATGGAGAATAACTCATCCAAACGTTCTTCCCCTCTGTCCCATAGTGTATCGAAATCACTTTCACGGGTAGCTTTCATCGTATTCACGATACCTCCACCACGCTCCATGATCGACATATAACTATCTCCCCGCAATCGCCAAGAGAACTCCTCCTCCCGGTAACCGCCAAAGATAAAATGCGTATGGCTATCTACAAATCCGGGTAACACCGCTTGGTTCTCCGCCCGAATCTCCAAATAATCCTCCGCATGGATGTTTCGAAGTACCTCCTCCGTAGGTCCTACATGCGTAATAACCCCATCAGACATCGCTACGGCTCCATCCACGATAACGCCTAAATCAGACATCTCCGCTCCCCGTCGCGCCTTATCCCCATGGCAAGTGACGATCTGCGCAGCATTCCTGATTAATATCTTGCTATTCTCCATACGCTATTCCATAATACGAGCTTCCAGCACCTGATTCATTGAGAAATCCTCTAGTCCCAAATAGTAAGAGGCCGTATCGATCAACGCCTCCATAGGAACCAAGCCGATAATCTCGCTCCCCACCACCGGAACACCATATCTGCGAGCTTCGATACGAACTAACTCGAAGGCCCGGTACAAGGCCGTACGGGTATAATCGGTCATATTAATAGAGACCTGTACGATACCACGTTCCTTCAACTCAACCCCCATCGCTTTACAATAGCGTAAACCTCCGCCGATGAAACGGATTTTCTTCGCTATATCCGTAGCGATCTGCAATTGATTCGTTCCTAAATTCACATTATAGGCGACCAAAGGCATGCGGGCTCCTATGGCGACCGTACCGGCTGTCGGATGTCTTTCGGCCGGACCAAAATCAGGTTTCCACTCCGGTTGATGGATTTTCTCTGCCATCCCTTCAAACTCTCCTTTACGGATCGCCGCCAGATTCTCCCGGTAAGGGGCGGAAGCCGATTTCTCATATAAGAAGACCGGCACGGCATAACGAGCGCCCACTTCCTCCCCTACTTCCTTAGACAAGGCGATCGCCTCTTCCATCGTACATCCGCGAATCGGTATAAAAGGAACAACATCTACGGCCCCCATTCGAGGATGTTGACCGCTATGCTTGTTTAAATCGATCAGCTCAACGGCAACTCCAATGGCCTCCAATACGGCTTGTTTTAAAGCGACTGGCTCCCCTACCACGGTAACAACCAAGCGATTGTGATCCTCGTCATTACTATAGTCCAACAGTTTAACACCCGTCTTAGCCCGGAAAGGCGCTACGATCTTATCTATCTTCTCCAGATCCCGTCCTTCACTGAAGTTAGGGACACATTCCATAATCTTATTCCAAGTACTCATACCTTTTTATTTAATGATGTTTGTACGATTTCATGAATAAACGCCCTCTCCGGGATATACGGGAGGGTAATATGATACTGTTCGCCACGGTTCTCATTGAAAGTAGCGCTCGTACGCATCGCATTCGGGTTACGGGCCCATGAGCGACGGGCGACACCCCCCATCACGTCCCATATCATAGCAGAGCGAAGTATCTCGTCCACCCGCTCACTACCATCGAGAACCATACCGAAACCTCCGTTTATCGCCTTACCGATACCAACTCCTCCACCATTATGAAGAGCGACCAAGCTCATACCCCGGGCGGCATTTCCAGCGAAGCACTGCACCGCCATATCAGCCATCACATTGCTCCCGTCCCGTATATTAGAGGTCTCACGGAATGGAGAATCCGTACCGCTCACGTCATGATGGTCTCGTCCCAACATAATCGGGCCTACCTCCCCATCACGTACCATCCGATTAAACTCAAGGGCGATCTTCAAGCGCCCCTCAGCGTCTTGATATAAGATCCGGGCTTGCGTACCCACCACCAAACGGTTCTTCTCCGCGTCACGTATCCAATTATAATTATCCATATCCTGCCCTCTTCGAGTCGGATCGATACACGCCATAGCCGCATGATCCGTGCGAATCAAATCTTCCGGCTTACCGCTTAAACATACCCAGCGGAAAGGACCGTACCCATAATCAAATAATTCCGGCCCCATGATATCTTCCACATAAGAAGGCCATATAAAACCATCTTTCTCGTCCACACCGTTACGGGAAATCTCATGTACACCGGCATCATAGATCGCTTTCATGAAAGAGTTCCCATAGTCAAAGAAATAGGTACCCCGGGCAACCAGACGCTTGATCACCTCGAAATGTCTCTTCAACGTTTTATCGACCAAAGCACAAAAGTCTTCCCGGTGATGAGCCAATAATTCCGTACGTTCCTCAAACGTCACGCCTACCGGACAATAGCCACCTTCATAGACCGCATGACACGAGGTCTGATCACTCAAAAGGTCGATGGAAAGCCCCTGTTTATCGGCATATTCCAATAAATCCACAATATTACCATGAAAAGCGATAGAGATCGGTTCTTTCTTACGAATCGCCTCGTCGGCTAAGGAGAAAGCTTTCCCCATATCATCCGTCACATGCTGGACCCATCCTTGGCATCGGCGTGTCTCGATACGAGAAGCGTCTACCTCGGCGATTATACTGGCAGCACCGGCAATCACGGCGGCTTTAGGTTGAGCGCCACTCATTCCTCCTAAACCAGAAGATACAAACAGATAGCCTCGCAAATCCTTATCTTGTGGAATCCCTAATTTCTTACGTCCGGCATTCAACAATGTATTAAACGTACCGTGTACGATACCTTGCGGGCCGATATACATCCAACCTCCGGCCGTCATCTGTCCATAATTAGCGACTCCCATCTGGGCGGCGACATGCCAATCCTTTTGGTTATCGAACATTCCCACCATCATGGAGTTCGTGATAATCACCCGTGGGGCATCCGGCTTGGAATGAAACAATCCCAGAGGATGCCCGGATTCGATCACCAAGGTCTGCTCCTCGGTCAGCTCCTCCAAATACTTCTTAATCAAACGATATTGCATCCAATTCTGGCAGACCTGCCCAGTCTCGCCATACGTAACTAACTCATAAGGATACAAAGCGATATCAAAGCAAAGGTTATTATCGATCATTACTTGAAAGGCCTTTCCCTCGATACATTTACCTTTATATTCAGAGATAGGCTTCGCTTTCAAGTCTCCCTGCGGACGGTAACGATAACCATAGATCCGTCCCCGGGTCAATAATTCCTCCATGAACTCAGGAGCTAGCTTCTCATGTAATTCAACAGGGATGTAACGAAGCGCGTTCATCAATGCCGTTTCTGTTTGAGCGGGCGTAAGCGAATAGCCGCGATCGGGAGCACGGCGAATACCGGAAACGAAGGAAGGATATTCCGGCAAATAGTTATCAAGATGTATTTCCATAACGTGAATGATTTAGTAGGTGCTTACAATCTGCAAGGAATTTCACGGATTCAGCGCCGACAAGTTAGCGATTATCCAAATCCCAGCCAATTATCATTCCATGTTTAGAAGCATAAAAAAGCCCCCGTCTCTCTCATCCACCCTAAGGGAAAGAAAGACGGGGGCATAATTATAATTGTTCAGTAGTAGAAGTTGTTTCGTAAATACAATAGTCCGTTAGTTTTCACAAAAGAAATCAAAAATAAGTTTTGACAGCAAATTCAAATTGTTCTATGAATATCTTCTTGAAAGCGGCAATGTTATTCTGTTCATAGAATATCAGCATAGCTTTTTTGTAGTCTATGGAATCAACCGTTCTGAATGAGATTGGGCAATAACCATTGGCTATCAGTATGGCATTGCTTGTGATACGGGCAGTACGTTTGTTTCCATCCGAAAATGCCTGAATATAAGAAAGGAGAACCAGTGCAAGTAATGACTTCTCGAAGATATTGTCTTTGCCATTGATAAGTTTACAGGTATCTTCCAATGCCTCACGAATCTGGAACTCGTTATCAAGGGGACGATAGTTCGTACCTGTGATACCCACACGTCGGCGTCGTATGTTTCTTTCCACACCTAAGTCCTTGGTCAGTAAAGAATGGATGTCCTCTATGCGGTGGACGGATATTTTCTTAAGATAGTCGGGCACATTGAGAACAAAATCAAGCGCATCCTTGTGATTGAGCAGCATGATAGCTTCTTCCCTTGTCTTACCAGTAGCTTCCTGTCTTTCTTTCAGCAGGCGCTCTGTTTCTAGCAGGGAATAAGTATTGCCCTCGATTTGTGAAGATTTCCATGACAGGTCAACTCCCAGTCTTTCCATCTCCTTTTTGTAATCTGTTTCAGAAAGTTCTTCAAGGTGGGTTCTGAAAGTGGACTGAGCTTTATCCAAACGTTTACATTCCTCTTCTGTGAAAAGTGAAACCTTTGGCAGAATCTGTTTTATGAGTTCGAAATTGAAATTTTCCTGCACAGTACGATCATCCATTTCATTCTTGAAATAGGTATCAATATCCAAAGGCATCGTTACCTGAGCTTGTGGAGTAAGCGAGTATTTGGTAGCAGGTCCTTTTCCATACACTTCTATAAGACCTTTGCTGACAGCATCAGCCAAGAGTCTTTTCATGGTGCTGTCGCTTGGTGCATTTACCAGCATGGAAGCTATCGCTCCTCTATTTGATAGCGGATGATAGTGCAATACCTGTAGGATTTCTGTTTCGATAGTCATAACATTCCTTTCACTAAATCGGCTCAAAAGTACTAATTTCCCTTCAACTATCGGCTCAAATTGAGCCGATATTCGTATCTTTACCGCAATATTTGAGCCGATTTGCAATATTTTCCCAATACCCAATGCGTAGGAACACGATCCTAGCTCTCTCACACATGGTCATAAACTCCGCTCTCGAATAGAGTAAGACTTTGGGGCGAAGGAAAAGTTCAGCTAAAGAACACAAAAAAAGGTGCATCAAAATGACACACCCTCCTCGTAACAAAAATAAAATCTTTATGATTAGCCTTTACTTAGGCCTACGCATTGAAACGAATTTAGCTCATGAAAGCTGTTAAAATCAACGCTCAATCAAGCCCCTTATACCTCCAACGATATACTCAATATCCCGATCCGTTACATACGGACCGGAAGGCAAGCACAACCCGACCTTAAACAAAGATTCGCTCACCCCATTCACGTAAGCCGGACAATCCTTATAGACAGGTTGCTTATGCATCGGTTTCCACAAAGGACGGGATTCTATACCCATCGCGTCAAGTCCCACACGCATCGCCTCGACATTGGCATTCGGCTCGCAATCCGTATGTGCGTTCACCGCTGCGTGAGTCACACCGCCCGCACCACCAACAGCACCTTGTACCATTGCTTGATAAGCATTCTCCTGCCCTTTCACCCTCAATAAAGGATCCAAGACAATCGTATTCAACCAATAATTACTATCAAAACGACCGGAAGGATTCTCATGCAAGGTGATCCCTCTCACATCCTTCAACAGCTCCCGATATAAATCACACGTATGCTTATGATGAGCCACATGAGCGTCAGCCACCGTCATCTGACCACGCCCGATACCCGCACAAATATTCGACATCCGGTAATTATACCCGATCCGCTCATGCTGGTAATACGGATAAGCCTCCCGAGCCTGCGTAGCGTAGAACATGATCTCCCGCTTAGCCTCCTCATCCGGACAAATCAACGCACCACCACCACTGGTCGTAATCATCTTATTCCCATTGAACGACAGCACCCCATATTCTCCAAACGTACCCAACATACGTCCATCATAGCGAGAACCAAAACCCTCCGCCGCATCCTCTATGACCGGAATCCCATACCGATCAGCGATCGCCATAATCTCATCCACCTTATAAGGCATCCCATATAAGGCAACGGGAACAATCGCTTTCGGTGTTTTTCCCGTCTTCTCGATACGATCTTGAATCGCCTCTTCCAATAACACAGGATCCATATTCCAAGTATCCGCCTCCGAATCCACGAACACAGGCGTAGCTCCCAGATAAGTGATCGGATGCGAGGAAGCACAGAAGGTAAAGCTCTGTACTAGCACCTCATCTCCCGGCTTCACGTCACAAGCAAGCAACGCTAGATGTACCGCAGCAGTACCGGCAGACAGAGCCACCACATGTTTACCTTCACCCACGAATTCCTCCAGATCTTTCTCGAATCCATTCACGTTCGGACCTAGAGGCACAACCCAGTTCGTATCAAAGGCTTCTTTGATATACTGTTGCTCTATGCCTGTCTCACTCATGTGAGCCAAGCACAAATAAATACGTTTATTCATTTATGATATGATAATTAGAATTTCATTTACACGTGGAGTTTTCAGGAAATGAATTTACCTCAAACAAACACTCATAGGATAGGAAGATACGACCTCTCAGGTAAGCACATCTTCGGGATAGATAAAAAATATTATTTCGAGAATATGAGAATACGCAATATTATCACTGGCTATCGTCGCACGGATACAGTCAAACCACTATCCGGTACGGAAGTTTTTGTCAGAATTTCGAAATCACCATTATCTATTATTAGATAATTCGTTGTTAATTTCCTCTTTCTGTTAACAAGATTATCTTGGAATTTTCTCGCAAAATTGTTTCAATTTACCCTCTATATCTTTATACTGATCTTCAATCCTTTGTTTCTTGATAGAAACACTTTTCAATGCCTCATTTTGCAACTTTACAAAACAACAATAAGGTATTAAAAACGGAAAAATCAATCCATTCAATAAAGCAAAAGCCAACATAAAAAGTTTCATATAAAAGAAAACGGTATAAGGCAGCAAAATAGAGCGGTCACAAATACCCCAATCTATACTTTTATGAATCAATATAGAGAACAGCACAGAGGCAATCAATACGACAACAAAATGCCCAGTTGTCATAAGATGTGTGTAATCCATCTTTCCTCCATCTCTGATTTTACATATACCCATAAAAGCTCCAGGTAAACATATCACTGAAAATAGGACAATTGCGTTAACAATCGTATTTGAAGGAAGGATGAATATCCCCCCCCAATAAAAACACTACACAAATCAGCAAACGAACAAAGAATGCTTTCATAACACCTAAACCAGTCACCCATGCCGCAAACTTTTTATGCCAATGCGTCACTCTCAAAACATGATTTGAATCACTATTTTCAAACTTTTGAGACAAAATAAAATTCACCCACACAATCCCCCAATACACATACGACAAACAAATGAAAATTGCCATACTTGAAATAATCTTATCATGAACAGATATCAAGAACCTACACCTCAAAACCTCATCATAAAGAAATATTACGACACAAAAAAGAAAAGTATAAAAAGGAGCCAAAAGCAATTCCTTAGACTCCTTTGTCCCCTTCAAAAACGACTCCTTTCCATATTCCATACCCATATTATCAATTTTCAAGGCTTGGAATTTGCTATTGATCTCTCTCAATAATTTTGCACCTTGTTCCTTTAAAGGACTCGTATCCGTTGATTCGATATAATACTTTAACAATGCGAACTGATCACTTTTCTGTATAGGATCATTTTTCACACCCTCTTTCAATTTTTCCACTTGTTCTTCAATGCGATTACTTACATCCTTTAAGATCTCCATTATAAAATTGCCACTATTCGCAAACACACAAAGGATCGTAAGAGTAGCCAACACTCCCAAAAAAGTCTGGCTTCCACCTAAAAAAACAAGTTCTTCTGTCATCTCTTCCCTCTATATCATTTCTATTGGAACCGAATAAGATTTTAATTGATCAAAGATCCACATACCACATATCCAGTTCAAACTTCTTTGTCCACGAGATATTGTTACGCCCGTTCACCTGCGCCATCCCGTAATTCCTGGACGAACTTCATGCCATCGGAACTGCTCTTCCGAATATAAAGGAAGATACTTTGGCAATAAAGGACGAGGTCCAACAAGTGCCATACCCCCTTTCAACACATTAACTAATTGTGGCAATTCGTCTATAGAAAGCGAGCGTAGATCTTACCTACTTTTGTCAAACGATCCGCATCCGGTAATAAGCTGCCTTCTGCATCCCGTTCATCCGTCATCATCTTGAACTTAATAGACTTGAATATCTTAACATTTCTTCCGGTACGATCCTGCGTAAAGAAAACACCGACTCCATTGTTGGCAAAATAAAGGAAAATAATCAAAAGAAGCAATATAGACCCAATCATCAAGAGAGCAGTCACTATTGAGTTTATCTCAGTTAAAAATAATAGCTATCAAGGATATATATTAGCTACGGAATTAAGGATAAATATTTATCAATCAGAGACAGTATATATTCCTGCTTCATTAGCAAGATAATCAAGAAGTATCTTACATTGATTCTTCCGTGTATATCGATGAATCTTTTCCCAGTTGCGTGGCAATACCTCCTTGTTTTTCCATATAGAATAACATCGCAGTATCATTTTCTTTATACCCTCAATATCAGCATTGTCCACCGTAAAACCGGCTTTAGTCTCATCCAGTAACCGGCCTACCACATCTTGGGGATCACAAAGAGCCAATATCGGTTTATTGGTAGCGAGATAATCGAACAGTTTGCCCGTATACACTCCTTTTCTTCCCGTTGAATAAATCACGACAAGCGTATCCACGTCCAACGACATCCGGATCGCTTCCGTGTGAGTCACAGGCTCTATCTGCAAGACATTAGGAGCGATATCCTCAGGGACCTCCAGCTTCGAAAGATTTCCAATGATCTTTATCAGACAATCCGAAGGTAACTTTTCTTCATTTATAAGCTCAGAAAATGCTTTAAACCAATTCGTAGGATTTGCCTCCCAGTAAAAACGACCGATAAACGCCATGGTAAATTGAGGCTGAAAACGAACATCGTGTATCTCTTCATAATCATAACCATTCTTGATCTCCAAGAAATGATCATGATTACAATAACATTTGAAATCACTAAGCAATGGTTGGGATACCGATAATACCAAATCCGACGAATTTACGATCTTACGCTCATATGCCATAAGGTGCCTAACCAAGTAACGAGGTATATAAATATTCTTTGACATCTCGTCACGCATATCAGCTATCCAATAAAACCTGTACCCGTTTCTTCGCAATCTAAATGCGACCATGTGAGGAGCCAATGGACCAAATGAGCTTAAGACCACATCAAAAGAGTTTGACTCACACAATGAAGCTGCTTTGTTATAAGCTTTAAAACGCCACATAAACTTTCTGTCGGCAGTAAAACGCCACAACAAACCATTCACAATTCGTCTCGGCACCCACCTCTTTCCCGCTTCTACACAACGGGCCATATAAGAATATGTAATCAAAGGATTCTTAACATAATTAATCTCACATCCATGCCATAATTTAGTCTCGTCAACTTCTCCCTCTGTCACTACCGTAACCGAATGTCCTGCCTGCTGAAAGTATTTAGCGAAAGCTGCTATTCGAAATGTTCCTATTACGTTATTTGGATAAAAATCATCACTGATAATAAGTACTCTCATTTTCATAATATCACTTAAAGTTTCAAAAAAACAAGTTCGTTCGCTAACAGCAAATTCAATTTATTCAAACTATCATTAAGCACTATAATTTCAATATCATTCAATGATTGATCAGACGATCTAAATACTGAAATAAATATTTTTCCACATTATACACAATTCTTTTCTTTACAAAATCTTCAAAACATCCAATTTTCCCGCAAGCACACTCTACATTTTATAATCCTATAACCTTAACTTCACTATATTTCATCATATAAATTCCATCTTTATAAGCACCTATATTTCTCTGGTTAACTTGACCATTCAAATTATTTAATATCATCTTTATATGATTACAACCAGACTCATGTGCATGATAGTAGCCACCTCCAAATCGAGGATTGACCTCTGAAATATAATAAATTCCATCAATATCAAAAATGTCAATATCAATCTGACCTCGGTATCCTGCTTCCAAAACAAACTTTTCAATAAGGTTAAAAAGTATAGGATCCTTAAAGCTTACAGATTTATCAGTCTCTCCAGCTCGCATTCTAATTTTCTTTTTTGTAAATATAGATACCACCTCTCCCGATATCATATCAATATACACATCCGCACCAATCTCCTGACCATTCAGAAAATCCTGAATCATCAACCCCTCTTCATGAGCAAAGAGCAGATCTACGGTCTCCCGATCATAAGCCTTAGAGATACTGATGGATGCAGATCCCCTTGCAGTATTTCACAAATACTGGATAATTAACCTCACCGTCCTTAACTGACTGATAAAATTTCTCTTTATCTATCCATGATCTAGCACATTTATACCCATGCTCCACAAGCCATTGATACATCTTCATTTTATCCAGTGCTATTTCACAAAGTTCAAAGGAACTACCTATCACTGTCGTCCCTACGGCATTAAATTTATCCTCATTTGCGGCGAGTAAACTCAATTCCGAATCAATCAAACTGAGAACACCTGTGATCTTTTCCTCTTTACAAATATCAAGAAGCAAATCAATATAGCCATATGCAGTAATAGGCGGAACAATATAATACTTATCCGCATCATAAATAGCAGGGCTCAGCTCACTAACATCTGTCGCCACAATGGTTCCAACCTCATTAAATGTTTTTTTGAAATACTGGACAACTTTGTTCCTAGTTCCAGCGGCTAAAATTAATATATTCAACTCTCTATCTCCTTTTTATCAGTGTATCGAAAAACAATGGTATACCTCCTGTGTGAATAAATAGAACGTTCTTATCTTTAATATTTTCTTTCTCTATATACTCCCACATTCCCATAAACGCTTTTCCCGTATATGTCGCATCTAATGGAATTCCATAACACCTCATCACATTCTCTATCGTCTCTAAAACTTTATAATCCTCTTTACCATATCCAGATGTATAATCATCTATAAAAATCGTAGACTGCTGTATTTGCTCCTCCGTGAACTGCCGCTCCAAATATGCACGAATACTATTCAGCACAACATCTCTTCCTCTTGGATTTTTCCTAGCAATACTAATACCTACAATCATTCGTTCATCCTCTACTAGCAGTTGACCACAGACAAGACCCGCATGTGTTGTCCCCGTTCCAGAAGCAAAGAAAATATAATCAAAGTGGATATTCTTCATTTTTTCATACTCCACAATCTCTCGATAACATTGCACATAGGCTTCTGTTCCTATATTTCCATGCCCCCCTCCTTCAATAAAGTATGGATTCTTTCCTATACGTCTCATTTCCTCCATTTTCACCCTAATCATGTTATGAACATCACTCACTGAAACAGTAATAACCTCAGCACCAAAAAGTTTCATCATCTGACTATTAAAGGTTGGTTCACCAGCCTCCAATGGTGAAATTATGAGGCAACCTATTTTACGCCTACAACACGCATTCGCAATCACTCGGCAATGATTAGAACTACTAGAGCCATAGGTAATCACATAGTCGTAACTACCACTATCAATTTCACGGAAAAAAAATTCAGCCTTTCTTGCTTTGTTCCCACCAAAAGAAAATGGCAATAGATCTTCACGTTTTATGTAAAGATGTATAGTTTTAATTTCATCTATATAGTAAATCGGTGTCATAATTAACCTCTATACAAAGGAAACATCCGCATGTTCTTTATTCCCTTTTTTCCATCAAGCAGTGCCTGATATATTTCTTGATTCCAAACTTTTTTAACCGCATAATACTCCCAGACACCATCATTAGAAATGAAATTTCGTTTGAATCCTTCTATATTTCCACCGGGTACACCTCCCCCCATGTCAAATATTTTCAACCCCAGTCTCTGCCCAATCAATGCTGCTTCATAGGTAAGTAAACTATTTCCTTGATAGGCCAAATAATCAGGATTGTTTCCCAAATATAAATAATGCATGATTTCTTGGCTATAAGCAACAAGAACAGAAGTTACAATTTCCTTGTTTACAACAGCGTTAATAAGAAAACACCGTCCTTTTAACAAATCAAAATATTGTTTTATATCCTCTTCTGAAAAGTTATAATAATTACTTGTATGATACTTTTTCTCTGTATTTCGATAAAGTCTAACAAAATCCGATATTGTTTCGCCCATATAATCAACCTTTACAGTCACGCCCATATCATGAGCCTTTCGTATAGATCGCTTTGCTCTTCTGTTATAATCCAAAGAATAAAAATCTCTTGTCAAATCATTACAGTAAAAATTTCCATAATATTCCGCATTCAGTATTTTTTTAGTGAACGCAGCATACTCATCCCAAGGGTCAATTTTCGCAAATTCAGCGATGATATTATTGTTCTCACAATAATCAGTAAAGGTTTCTCTGAACGCACTTAAAAGTTCCTCAACTTTTCCGCTCTTCACTTTTTCAATATATGGTCCTTCCGCACCTCTATATGAAGCTATATCATAATACTGGATTCCATTAACAAATCCAGCAATCCGCTTAAAAAAACGATATCGAATTGTCCCTATATCAGAGTTAAATAAATATTCAGTCAACAAACCTTCTTCTTTTTGTCTTTGAAGGTCTCCCCATACTTTTTTTTAAATAAACTTTTCATATCTCCAACTCTTTTACACTCACTTTCCCTATTTTGTATATTCCTCTACATATTTCATAGACAAAAAAGTTTTTATAAAAATCTTAGCATCAAGCAACAACGAAAAATCTTCAACATACTTTATATCAATTTCAATACGCTCATTCCATGTCGCTGAGTTTCTTCTTTTAACTTGGGCAAGCCCTGTAATTCCTGGTTTCATTTCAAATCTCTTTTTAAACCATATAGGATAGTTCTCATATCCGTCATAAGGATGGTAAGTCACTGGTGGTCTCGGGCCAATCAAAGACATTTCCCCTTTGATAACATTCAATAATTGCGGCAACTCATCCAAACTTGTTCTTCTCAAAAATCTTCCCACAGTAAAAATTCTCGGATCATCCTCTGTTTGTACTATAAGCCCATCTCCTATTTTTTCGGCATTTTGCACCATAGTCCTAAACTTGATAATATTGAAGCTTTTTCCATGTTTACCAAGTCGTCTCTGTTTAAAAAAAACAGGACCCGGATCTGCAACTTTTATCGCACAACATACTATCACAAATATTGGAGATATTATGATTAGCCCTAGCAGACTAACAATAAAATCAAACAAATTCTTACACAAAATATAAAATTGTCTCATTTCATAATCCTCTTGTGTTAGCACTCAAAATTAGGGTATACTCCTTTGAAAAGACACTTTATTTGTAAGATTCTAATTTTAATATCAGGCAAGGTTCTCTTTCTTACCTGCTGGCTCTTTTTCCCGAAACGTCTCTGATCCGCATAACCAAGCTTTTCCTGAAGAGACCTCAACTTGCGTTCCGTAGATTTTCGAAGCTTGTGTTCTTCATAACACGCGACTATGCTTACAACGCACACCCGCAAAGTCTCGGACATAATAGAAATGATTCAAACTGGTGACACTTAACATAGGCCCTCCAGTTTCTCTATCAAATGAACCTGAATTGAAAATACAGAATGTACTGTCTTTAACTATGAGCCTTAAATCGAATGCTTACTCAAAGGGGATCAATTATAACCATTAAAAGCCTCCGTTGTCGCATTACCCTCCATATTAATATCTTCCCGAAAAAGCACCTTCTTTACGGTCAACAGAATTATTTTCACATCCAACCAAAAAGAGCAATGATCCACATACCACGCATCCAGCTCAAACTTTTTTGTCCACGAAATGTTGTTACGCCCATTCACTTGTGCCCATCCCGTGATTCCCGGACGAACCTCATGTCGGCGGAACTGTTCTTCCGAGTACAAAGGAAGGTATTTAGGAAGCAACGGTCTTGGCCCCACAAGTGCCATATCCCCTTTCAACACATTTATCAATTGTGGCAATTCATCTATGGAAAGCGAACGAACTATTTTCCCGATACTTGTCAAACGAACACTATCCGGCAATAAGTTACCTTCCGCATCCCGTTCATCCGTCATCGTCTTGAATTTTATTGCCTTGAATATCTTGGCATTTCTTCCGGTACGATCCTGCGTAAAGAAAACGCCGGCGCCCTTATTGGCAAAATGCAACCATATAATAACAAGGAATAAGACAGGCCATATTAGAAGCAAGACACTCAAAACCAAAATAAAATCTATTACCCGCTTAAAAAAACACTTATACATAACAAACAACTTTTTAGCAAGTATTCATTTAGAACATACTCCTTTAAATAAGCACTTTAATTCACTAGAAATCAAGTTGCATTAAAAAATCAATTATGATTTAATTTAGTTGATATTCTATGTGATTTTATCAAAGAAGAAAAGCAAGATATACATATATCAGACTACTTACCTATGCATTCATACTCAAATCCAAGTTCCTTTAGCTCTTCGAGATCATAAATATTACGACCATCTAAAATCAAAGTTCGCCTCATCACCTTCTTTATTACAGACCAGCTCGGCAAACGGAACTGTTTCCATTCAGTTAACAATAATATAGCATCAGCATCAACTACAGCCTCATACATATCCTTAGCGTAAACAACCCGATCACCTACACGACGTTTGCACTCGTCCATAGCTACAGGATCAAAGACCTTTACTGTCGCACCAGACTTACACAACAAGTCTATCATTTTCAAAGAGGTTGCCTCACGCATATCATCCGTTTCCGGCTTAAAGGATAAGCCCCATAAAGCAATCGTCTTACCATCCAAGGAATCAAAATGGTGTTTTAGCTTTGAGAAAAGGATAGACTTCTGGATCTCGTTCACCTCCTCTACAGCTTTTAATACCCGCATAGAATAACCATTCTTTTCGGCAGTCTTAATTAATGCCTTCACATCTTTAGGAAAACAACTTCCACCATAACCGCAACCTGGATACAAAAACTTACTACCAATACGAGTATCAGCACCAATACCTTGACGAACCATATTCACATCTGCTCCAACTAGCTCACATAAGTTAGCAATGTCATTCATAAAAGAAATACGGGTTGCTAACATACTATTAGCCGCATATTTTATCATCTCAGCGGAAGGAATATCAGTAAATATCACACGGAATTTATTCAATAGAAAAGGACGATAAAGACGGCTCATCATCTCCCTCGCCTTATCAGACTCAACCCCCACAACAACTCGATCCGGACTCATAAAATCTTTAATCGCTGCGCCCTCTTTCAAGAATTCCGGATTAGATGCCACGTCAAAAGGAATATTAGCCCTACGCTTATCCAACTCTGCTTGAATAACAGCTTTTACCTTCTTTGCCGTTCCAACTGGGACTGTACTCTTAGTCACTAGAACTAAATACTTATTCATATTCTTTCCCACCGTACGAGCAACCTCTAAAACATAATGTAAATCAGCACTACCATCTTCGTCAGGTGGAGTTCCTACTGCACTAAAAATGATATCCATATCATTTAAACATGAGGCCAAATCAGTCGTAAAATGCAAACGTCCCTCATTATAATTACGTAAGACCATCTCTTCCAATCCGGGTTCATAAATGGGAATATTACCATTCAGCAAATTGTTGATCTTTACCTCATTAATATCAACACAAGTGACATTAATGCCCATCTCCGCAAAACAAGTTCCCGAAACCAAGCCTACATAACCTGTGCCTACTATAGCGATATTCATAATATAATAATTTATCAAAATTAAGCCTTATACAATTTATCCATTCCTTTCCAAATTATATTCTTATCGAAATTCTTAGACCAAACAACACCATTTAACCCCAACCTTTTTCTTTCTTGAGGATTTTCATACAGATACAACATTTCTTTTTCAAGAAGATCTTTATTTTTTATTGGCACCAATATACCATTAAAACCATCATTAACAGCATCACGAGAACCTGTTCCTGTCGTACTAATTACAGGAACCTCCATAGCGGCAGCCTGTACTAAAACATTTCCAAAGCCTTCCCACCAAGCGGGCAAAACGAAAACGTCCATTAAGGACATATATAATGGAACATTTTTTTGATAACCGACCAATAATATCCCTGGATGTTTTCTAATTCTATCTATTAATGTCAAATCTGAAATTTGTTCTTTCTCAAAATCACCAACTAAAACAAGTTTAACCAATGGATTATTCTTGTATAGTGAATCAAAAGCCTCGTATAGTACCTTTATTCCTTTACGGTCTATGATACGACCTACAAATCCATATACAAAAAAACCAGACAAACCTAATTCATCTTTTAATTTATTTCTATTTTCATTATCAACATATTCTCTAGAGAAATATTTCAGATCGAATCCATTGCTAGAACCTTTATTAATTACTACACTTTTATCTGATGAGAAAATATTATACGATACACCTAATTCTTCTACAGAAGAACTAATACTTATTACCTTATTAGCACAAAAAGATGTTATTCGCTCCATCCATATTAGAATTTTACGTTTAATACCTTTTTCATGCTCAAATCGAAATCCTCTGCATGTATATATACGTCTATTAATCCTTAGCACGTAGGATGATACCAAACCCAACAAACTAATTTTAGGTGTTCCGAAATTAACGATATCCGGTTTTATTCTCCTCAATCTAGAATAAATTGAAAATAATGCTTTTACATCCTTGAATATATTTATAGTTCGTTCAATATCTATTGGTATATGGTTACAACCTTCTTTTTCACAAAAAGATAGCACATCCAATGTTTCAGGACACATCAAATAAGTTTCATACCCATTATTTTGAAAATACTCAAGTTGGCCCTCAATAAGTTTTATACTTTTAGGTGAAGTTATTCCAACCACTAATTTTATTTTTTTCATCTATCTTGATAATAACAAATCATAGCACTTTAAAAGCCTATTTAAATTTTACATCATTACCCTATCAGCAACCACCATCGGTTTCGTCTTCATCCACATCGTCCCCCAACTCAATCCCAGTCCAAATGAAGACATTAACAGCGTCGTTTCTTTAGTCCTAAGTTGATCTGCGATCCTTGTTACCATCAATGAGGGAATAGAAGCACCTCCTAAGTTTCCAAACTCTTCCAAATTGTAAGGCACTTTCTCTTTAGGCAACTTCAATTTCTTCACGATACGATCCACGATCATCTTGTTCGCCTGATGAATCAAGAAATAATCTATATCTGTTTCACGATTGATATTATAATCCGCCAAGAAAGCCTCAACGGATCTAGGAGGACGGGATATGGCAAATGAGAAAACATTCATACCGTTTATCAACGTATGAATAGGCGCACGCACAATACCATTACCAAAATCCTCATATTCAAAAGAGGCAGGAGTAGCCGGATGGCGAAAACCACCATGAGGGGTCATCAGAGCCTCATATCCTTTTCCGTAGGTATGGAAGTCTACTACAATATCGTTAGCGGTCTCATCATATTCCAATGCGATCGCCGTACCACAATCTCCAAATAAAGGTACACGGCTTTTGTCTTTCATGGAACCCATTCGCAAGGCCGTATCCCCTATTAGTAGTAACGCACGCTTCACATTACCCACCGTCAACAGATTACCGGCAACCGTTATGGCATACATACAACCACAGCATCCCATGGGTATGTCCATACAGAAACAATTTTCCGACAAGCCAAGCCTATCCTGTAGCACACAAGAGGTCGGAGGAGTACGATAATCGCCTGTTACAGATTCAAACAACAATACATCGATACTATCTTTCTCCCACCCTAACTCTACAAGCAGTTTTTCAGCGGCAGCCTGACACATATCCGAAGCGCACATGGTATCCGGGGCTATATGCCTACTTTTTATACCGACCGTATTGTCGAACACATCCGCCTCCTCTTGAGAAAAAAGTCCTAATTCGGAAGTTGTCACCACATTCTCAGGAACAGCCATAGCCACGCCTTTCATACCGACACGCTTAATTTCCCACCTTGCCATAAGTCCAACCGTTAAAGCTCAACATCGTACTTCTTCAAGATCTCACGTCCTTTACCGTATGAGGTAAATTCCATGATATCTTCTGGGTCAAACATAATATCAAAAGACTCTTCCAATAAAGCGATTATATTCAATTGATGAACAGAATCCCACGCATCCACGCTGTCTTTTGAAAAGCCATCATCCAACACTGCGATCTCCACACCAAACACTTCTACAAAAGCATTATTATACTTCTCTATATTCGTCATAGCTATTTACTTTTATGAATTTAACTTACTATACAATATCTTTCCCGCCTCATTCTTGGGAATTTCATCAATCACTTTTATCTCGAATGCCGAGGCCACCAATTTGGTTTTTTCTACCAACACCTCTTTTACCACCATCGCATATCGCTCATCTGTCAAGTAAACGGCCATCTTCTCATCCGTACCTACGCAAGCACATTCTATCGGATATTTTCCTTTGATTATCTGCTCGCACTCATCCAATCCGATGCGCATACCGAACAGTTTCAAGAAACGTCCCATGCGCCCCACTATGTAATAACAGCCATCCTCATCCCGATAAGCCAAATCACCGGTACGCATAAAACCATTGCGTTCATCACCCAGCGAAAGGTCTTCCCGACTACGGGCATATCCCATCGTCACATTTTTACCTCGATAACACATCTCACCTTCGGTATTGGCCCCCTCTATACGATTTCCCTCACTATCTATCAACGACAACTCCCCGTTAGGTACAGCCCGGCCTATACTGCCGACTTTCTCAATGGCCCATTCCGCAGGTAAATAAGCCATACGAGCAGTCCCCTCCGATTGTCCATAAGTCGCGATCCAGCGTTTCCCGTTGTCACGACAATATTCGGCGAACTTCAAATTCAACTGATGTGGCATCTTACCACCACCTTGAGTAAGTAAGGTCAGATCCGGCAAATCCATCCGGAAAAAGCGCATTAAGTTCAATATCTCAAAACTATAAGGCACCCCTGTAAAACTGGTAGCCCGTTGTTCCTTCATAAAGTTCCAAAAAGCCTTGTCCGTCATGCTCTGATTGGTTATCAATACAGTGGCACCCACATACAAGTGACTGAACACGACAGACAATCCCATCGTATAATACAAGGGTAACACCAACAAGGGCCTGTCATCAGACGCAAGCCCAAAGAAAGTCGATATATTCAAAGCCGCCGCCTCTATATTCTCGTACTTATGGCGCACCAACTTAGGACTCCCCGTAGAGCCGGAAGTAGGTAACAAGTGAGACAAGTCGGCATGTAGCGTACAAGGCTCCATACCTGTATGCAACAATGTATAGCCATAGTACTCACACACCCTCTCATACCGCAATGCGGCTGCCATACTTGTTGGCAGACACACATAAGAGGGGCGGTATATTTCAAACAAATTATGATAAAGCCCCTCCTCAATATGAGCGTTCAATATCAAAGGCACATTACCCGAATGAATAGACCCCATGCTCCACGCTATTCCCCCCACATTGTTTTCTGCCAACAGAAACAATAAGGAACGTGCCGGAAGCAAAGAGCCGATCCTCTCTGAAAAGGATAACAATTCCCCATACCTCAAGACAGCCCCCGAAGCATCTATTGCGGCAACCGCATCCTGCGGTCGCTCATTCAAACCTAATATCATCTGATTATTTTATTCTAAATGGAAGCGCAACCATCCACGCCCAATATCTGACCGGAAATATAGGAAGCCCTGTCAGAGGCAAGAAAAGCACAAGCGTTCGCCACATCTTCCGGTGTACCCAAACGTCCTAACGCTATTTTCTGAATACGTGTATCTATTTTCTCTCCACTCTCCTCATATAATTCAGAGAATCGTTCCGTTTTCACGATACCCGGTGCTACAGCATTGACTCTGATGCCAAGAGGAGCCAATTCCTTAGCAGCCGATTTGGTAAACGACATAACAGCCCCTTTGGTAGCCGAGTAGGCTGACTGACCGGGAGACCCCAATACTGCCGTAACAGATGCGATATTCACAATCGATCCACCACCATTACGAGCCATTAAACGAGATACCAACTGTACCATTTCTATGACCGCAATCACATTCACCCGGAACATCAGTTCCGTTTCCGGTCGAACAATCATGCCGATTTTCTTATTAAACACCACACCGGCATTATTAACCAACACATCAATGCGTCCCTCTCGTTTGAATATCGACATAAAAACAGACTTGACAGCCGCAATATCCGTCACATCAAAATACAATGGAATCACACGAGTTCCTTGCGCAGCCGCACATTGCTCCGCCCATACATCCATGCTCCCTTCCTGTCGGTCACAAGCATATACTATAGCACCATCACCGGCAAAACGATCGGCTATCGATTTGCCGATGCCCTGTGCTGCACCGGTAATGATACATACTTTATTTTCTAAAAATCTTTCCATCTCAATTATTTCAAACTACGACCACCATCAATCACCAAATTGGTACCTGTAATCCATGATGAGGCATCCGACAATAAATAGATGATAGCATGCGCCACCTCTTCCGGCTTTCCATAGCGTTTTAACGGATACGCATCGACATCCTTTGCAACATCTTCCGCTGTCAAAAGTCTATTTTCAATCAATGGCGTCTGAATCCTTCCGGGATGCACGGCATTGCAACGAATACCTTTACCGGCCAATTCCAAAGCCGCATACTTCATATAAGTACTCAATGCGCTCTTTGAAGCCCCATAAATCCCATTGGCAGGAGCCACATTTCCATAAGCGGAAATAGAAGCCGTAAAAACTACCGAAGATGGATTCTTCATCTTTTTCTTTCGTACCAATAACTTTATGAGAAGCATGGGCGCAAATACATTGACCCCAAACACTTCCTCCAATACATCAGACGAATAGAACTGTACAGGGAGCATCTTCCCTATACCGGCATTACAGACAAAGCCATCCAATATAGGCAATGAAGCAACCAATTCACCGCATTCGTCCTCGTTAGATAAATCAGCGGCAATGACCCGATGTCCCTTTCCTCCTTCCAGAGCCTGAAGTGTTTCATGCAAATTCTGTACGTTCCGACCTGTCAGTATAAGACTGGCCCCCAATCGAGCACACTCTATAGCCGTTGCCCTACCGATACCGGAAGAAGCCCCCGTTACAAGTATCGTCTTACCTTTTAAAGAAAAAGGATTATACATTATTTCTTGTTTTGTACGCTTTCGAATAGATCACCTACAGTTTGTGCATTACGCATGTCCTCCCCATTGATTGTGATACCATAAATTTCATCAACCATCGCAATAACAGACAATGCGACTAAAGATGACCATTCTTCCAATTCCCGGAATTTAGTATCTACATGAATACTCTCGATTGCGGTATCATCAAACTGCTCCACAAAATTCTTAATGAAATCTTTTATTTCCATAATTAATATATTTAACTTTCACATTAATTTCTTAGCAGGATTCCCTATTACGGTTGTCCCTTCTTTTACACGTCTTATAACAAAGCTACACGCACCCACATGCGCTCTATCTTCTACTACAACTCCATGATTTAATACGGAAGAAGTATAAATATCCGCTTCATTCCCTATTACAGTTCCTCCCACACAAGTAACATGAGTATCTATCCGATTCCAATTTCCCATCCGCACATCATGCCCTATTACCGTATAGGATTGTATCAGATTATAACTACCAATCTTAGCATCCGCACCAATACTGGTGTACGCACCAACTATATTTCCTACACCAAGTTGCACATTGGTTCCAATACGTGCCGTGCGATGAATCAGATTAATAAATTGAGCCCCCCTACTTATAAGCTCCTCCATACATTTCTTACGAAACGCTCCACCTACGGAACATACAAATACATCATTTTCCTGTGGAATATAAGTGCTTATTTTATCTAAAACAGGAGGATAGTTAGCAAAACCGTCCAACGCTTGGAGGTTGTCATCAATAAAGCCCTTAATAACAAACTCATCACCATATCCCATGCTCTCACGAGACATGTCATATAAAGTACGTCCCATACCTCCGACGGCAATGATTATAAGATTTTTCATTTTTAATCATTAAAAAAAGAAGGCATAAATTGCTCATAATAAATTCTATTCCGCAACCTACAATTACGATTCCACTCTTGTTCTTCTAAAGAAAGAGGTTCTAAATCCTTTATAGAATTAAAATCCTTATCAAAAGAAAAAACAATAAATCCTTTATCTCTATAATACCTCAAAAGGTTATTATCTTCTCGCAAGAACACCTTAACTCCATTTCCCAACAGATTAATAATATTTCCTGATGCTTCTTGGCGCTTAGCACCAATAAAAGCAACACCTACAGAGGTTATCAAATCAAAATATTCATCACGAGGCATATAATCTAGAACAGGAAAAAACTTATCCAAGAAAATATCTGTTCCTTTTTTTAAAACAATTTTCCGTATATATTTACTACCATAAGATAAAGGACATATTTTCTTATATTGATTATTACAATCAATAGCATTTATACGATTCATTACAGTTAAATGATTCCCTGTCAAAGAAGCTTGATGATTAATTAAAATACTCCTTCTTTCACTATGTTCTAAATTCCTTTCATACAGCTCATCAAAACCTAGTTTACATCCCGCATTATAAGCAAAAAATTTATATTGAATATCAACATTAAAATTCTGCTTTAATAACTCATAATCCTCATAGTTCCAAAAACAAAAGTAATCTACATAAGGAAGCATTTCTTGAAAATATTCATAAAATACTTTTTTTCCAAGGCACCTTCTCAGAAAGACATTATACCTTCCTGGCACAATATAAGATATTGGAGAAAATATAGAATAACCATCTATCAAACTATACTTTCCCATTTGCGCTAATGATATATATAATTCATAACCCCAAAAAAGCCAATAAATTTTCAAACTCTTATTTATGGATAAATACTTGATTAATCCAACATAAGTTGATGACATTCCATGCAAAACTAATCGATCAACATTCTTTGTTCTACACATATCATCAATAATTCTATAATCTATATTTTCAAAATCAACATAAGTAAAATTCTCCTTACATTTTATCAATTTACACTTATCTAATTCTTTATCTATTAAGAACAAATTACTATTTGGATAATATTGTTCAAACACAAAATAGCTATCACTAATAAAATTTCCATCAAAACACAAATGCAATGCAAACATAAACAAGTACCTTAAAACAAAAAAATCACATTACTTTAAAAGTAGCAAAGACAAACAGTCAAAAAAAATCAAAGCCTATCGAATTAATACTACACAATATTTAGCTGCCGTTTCTGTACATTCGACAGATATGGAATCGCCAACAAATACAAGTACATCCACATTTCCATTGTCGGATAGTCTCTAATCAAATTAGCTACTACATAAATTATAAAAAAGCCCCAACTCCATGATGAATGATAATAAAAACAATAAAGAATAAGAAATATAACGATCAGCGAAGAGCCTATTATTCCTCTTAAAAAGAAATACCGTTTATAACTTGCACAGCCTATCGTTATATTGTCACTCCCATCTCCTCGCACACCAAAAGCTTTACTTCCAACTCCTGTCCATATTTCATTACTTCTAAGAAATTTCTCATAAGTCGAATCAAACGCCATTGATGTTCGATTATTACCGGCTATCTCTCCTTCATCAGTCATCTCTAATCGGCTAACAATAGCCATATTAAGAATATTATCTCCATCATTATAAGTTATGGCAAACAAGCCAACGCCAAGATACATACTCAATGATACAGAGAGCCATAAATATTTGTGATATTGATATAAAATAATTAGTATAGCTCCCACTAAAAGACCGTAGGCAGCAAGTGAGAATGACAGCAATGTTCCTATAAGCAATACGATATTACTTTTTTTTCTTAAATTAAACCGATTAATATATAGTAAAAATACACACATAGTACCCAAATGACCTGGTTCAAGAAATGAACCGGCAAATCTTGGAACAATTTGAAATTCTGGCAATCCATTTAGATTAAACAAGTAATATATAGTATGAACATAATATGGATCAGATAAATCAGTATAATGAGGCAGTGACACATTTAAAAGATATAATATCCATCCAAATAAGCCTATTGCTACAATAAACTGTGTACAAGAAATAAAAGAAGAAAGAATCCATTGTTTTTTCTTATCATCAAGAAGAACAAGAACAGTTGCTCCAAGAATTGTAACACAAGTACAAATATAGCCTAATATACTAAACGTTCCAACTATAAACTTATCATACCAAAAAATAGCATTAATAAAAAAGATACTTACAAATTTAAATAGGGAAGTTTTAATAAGCTCACTAATATTTACTCTAAAATAAATAACAAATGAAATAAAAGCTACAAGAAAAACTAAGCTTTCGGGAATAGGTCTTACAAAAAGTATACGATTAGATTTATACATCAAAAGTATAACACCTATACTCAAAGGCCAAAGAGCACTACTTACCCTTAGCTTCTTATTATAACAAAGACTACTCTTCATTTAAAAAAAGAATATAATAATTGAATCAACGGCTTATGTATATCACCATATCCATCAATATATTCAGACGCACTTCCACTAGAAATGATTACAAAACCCATTTTATGAGTCGGATCAAAAATCATGGCACTTTTTAAACCAAAACCACCACCAGTTTGCCCATAAAGTATCGTATCATGAATCAAATTTCGATATTGCCGAAATGAGAATCCATAATTATGTTTTCCTACGTAATTATCCCGCATTCTTTTTTCACTATCTTCTGATAGTATTCTTACACCATTCAGTATTCCTCCATGCATATGCATCATCATGTATTTAGCAAGATTCGAGGTCGTTATTTTCATTCCAGAAGGAGGATATGCCAAGCCAAGTGATTCTCCTAAAACATAATGATCTTGAATTTGATATTTATAAGGACGATAAGCCTCATCATCTTCTTTAAACGTTCCTTTATCTTTATCATAGCGGTATAATTTGACGAATTTTTCAGACTCCAATACATTACAATTAAATCCACCATTAATGCCGAGTGGCTTCATAATCCGTTGATCTATTTCCACATCAAACCTATTATTCGTTACACCTTCAATAACTGCACCCAATAACAGATAATTAAAATTACAATATTTATATACTACGCCGGGTTTTGTCTTCGAATAGCACTCAAAATATTCCTTAGAAACATTTGGATTAATAATATCAAGTGACCAATATTTTTGAGAGTCATTTATACTTGAAGTATGTGTAAGCAACATCTTTATTGTAATAGGATCATCAAAGAAGAGTGGATTTCTCAATGGGAACTTAAGATAATTTTGGACATCATCATCTAAATTCAATTTACCTTCCTCTACAAGTTGTAATATAACCGTTGCTATAAAAGTTTTTGAAATTGAAGCTATCCGAAATAGATCTTCATTGTCTAACGGTTCTCCTATATTATCATTATCAGCAGAAGGAATATCCCGGTAACCAAACGACTTTACATAGATTATTGAGTCTTCCTTTGTTACGGCTATTCCTAATCCTGTCATTTTCATTTTCTTGAAAATAGAATCAATTTGGCTGTTAAGATAAGATTCAGAGTTCTTTGCAAAAAGTTCACCCATCCCAATATTCATCAAAGATAAAAAGATGAAAACTACAAGCCTAACATTTTTCATAAAGTCCACGCAACAGTTTGACTTTTTTAGCAAAAGAGGCCAAAGAATATTCATTCCGTTCCATCCAATCATAATAGTCACTCCTCAAAAGTGAATATACACACTGATCATGATATTTACCATCTTTATAAACCGCACTTCTAAGAATACCCTCTAATTTATAACCAGTTGCTTCCATTATTATTCTTGAAGTGATATGTTCACACAAACATTTCCCTTCATAACGATTGATATTAAGATGATCAAACACTAATTCTCGAATAAGTAATCCCACCTCATATCTGACAATTCCGTCCTGATAAATAGGATCAATAACAATACCACCGCCTTCTGCCGTACGATTAATATAATTTATATCGTTTACGGATACATAACCAACCATCTGTTGAGTCTCATCATTTAAGCATATAGCCAAATATATATCTTTCCGATTATCCATCATTTTAGACTTTACCCACTCCTTTTCGATCTCTAAAGAAACATATTTAAAAGAAGTGGAAACTAATTTCTGAATTTCAGAATTATTTCTCCACTTATTAATAACTAATGCATCATTTAACTCAAGACCTCGCAAAAATATTGTATTCATACACTATTCATTTAAAACTTGTTCCACTATTAAATCTATCTCTTTAGCTGACAAACGTTGATCAATAGGTAATGGCAACAAATAATTTACCAAATCTCGTTCTATACAACTTGCCGGGATATAAGACAAAATATCTTTCCAATATTGCGCAACATATATTCTTTTGTTAAACAATCTTTTTCGAATCTCTTTCTTTTCACACCAATATGGATATACCATTGGCACCTCTCCTGGTAATAGTTCAAACTTATATCTATTCGAAGAATTTAGTTTCTCAGCTACATATAAGAAATTATTTCGCCTTTTTTCTTTTACTGAGTCATAGTCAATCCCACATAATAACGCTGTTGTCAAATTTGACATGTTCAATATCGGCATATTATCCAAAGAATCATCCGCCTCTTTAAAAAAAGAATATCCTTTTTCTGCTCCATCTTCAATTCTTAAAAGCAAATGTCGCATGCGATCACTTGATTTATCTTGTGAAAAGTTTTCTGACAGTAAGCAATCCGTATAAAGATAAGCACCATCCGACACGCCAAAAAACTTACGAGGAGAGTAAAACGTGTCTATTCCATCTATCCGTGGAGCATAAAAGGCTTGTGCATTATCAACTATTAGCTGCGCCCCATATCTAGAAGAAAGTTTCTTTACACAAGATTGTTTTACACCAAAATAGTTGGTGTATAAAAATGCCTCATCTTTTCGTAAAGGTTTTATGAACGTAGGCTCCAAAAACTCATTAATTTGGTAGAACTCATAAGCAATATGATATTTATGAAAAGGTTGTAACATCACCTCACAAGTATAATAAGGAATATAAATCTTCGCATATTTACGAGCCAACATTATATATTCAAGGCAATTACGTGCAGTATTAAGTCTCAGAGCCCCCTTATGATAGTGTTCCCCTTTTGATAACTCTAATTCAAAATACCCTCCTATCGCCTCCTTTAATTCACCTTCACTTGTAACCATGCATCCTGATATTTTAATGCTTTCTCTAATTCTTCTTTAGAATCAAATTGCAGTACAAGAGTACCTATTGCGTTATTAGCTCCTTTAAAAGCCAATACTTTATCATTCTCTTTCACCCACAAATCAATTTGCCTTACATACTTTTCCCTATATTCTGAGTTTATATCTAAGCCAACAAAACTTCCATCCTTATCAGCATGAAGTATTATCTCCGCCCAATGTCCATCATAGGAACATTGTTCAATAGTCCCCACCTCATCTCCTACCGCCGCACGGACCGAGGCTGTAATCAAATCCATGCCCGTCGCAAAACGTAACATTTCAGCCAATCGATTACCTCCTCCCCGAGGAGACACTTCCATAATATAAGGTTTACCATTCATACCCACACGCGTCTCTATATTATAAATACTGGTACGCATTTTCAAAAGGCTCAACAAGCGTTGTATCTCAGATGTCAACTCTGCCTCCTGCTGCATATTCATAGATGAAGGCCATGAATATGCAGAGGGAACATATGGCCCTACCGCATTTTCATCGAAACGTTGTGCGGAAAAGGATATAAACTTCAACTTCCCATTCAAAGAAAAACAATCTGAATCCGAAGAACACCCCTGCTTTTCAATAAATTCTTCCACAATAACCCTTTTAGATAGCGAATGGTCAAAGGCGTATCGCAAGGCACGCTCTAACTCTTCCAAAGTATCCACACGCATCACGCCTTTACTCCCTGCTGAATCAGTTGGTTTTACAATACAAGGCCAAGGATACCAATCTTTATCAGCCAACGCTTCATCTAAAGAAGAAAAACCTTTTGCTTTGGGAACATTAAAATCATGCTCAGCCAAGAAACTCCGAAAACAATCTTTATTCTGCAAAATACAAACCGACTCATACGGGCCAAAAGCAGGTAATCCCATTTGTTCTTGTACATATGCGGCAGTCATCACACCCGGATCCACGGCAAAAGACATAATGCCATCAATACTCAACTCCTTCGATAGCCTAAGAACGGACTCCTTGTCTATAATACTCACATTATGGTATTCATCAGCGTATTTGTGGGCTACGTTATCAGGCAGATAATCACAAGTAATCACATAATAACCTTGCTTATGAGCTGCCTCAATCACAGGTAACAAATAGCGCAATCCTCCTAATAATAATAGTTTCTTCTGTATCATAACTATTTGATTATTTGTTCGATTATCCTCTCCACATCCTCTTCGCTCAACGCATGATACATCGGCAAGCATATTACCTCCTCAGCCATCTTATGCGCATTTGGCAGATTATCAGGATTGGCACTTTCCAATCCTCTATAAGTCGTAAACGTACTGATAAGCGGATAGAAATAACGGCGACCTAATATCCCTCGTTCCTTCAATTTGAAATAGAGTTCATCACGACTCATCCCATATTTCTTTTCATTTACGAAAATAGGGAAATAAGAATAGTTGTGCTTCACACCCGGCATATCTTCAAAGAAAGTAATCCCCTCCACTTCACGCAAAGCCTCTCGATACTTTATGGCAACTTGATGACGAGCCTCTATCGCTTGATCTACCTGACGCAAATTCAGTAAACCGTAAGCGGAACGCATCTCATCCATTTTGCTATTGATACCAGGGGCTACTACCTCCGTTTCTCCTGCAAAACCAAAATTTTTTAGATAGTCGACACGCTTCTTGGTCTGAGCATCGTGCATTACCAAGCCTCCCCCCTCTATCGTGTTGTATACCTTGGTAGCATGAAAACTCAATGTGGACATATCACCCGCATTAAGAATACCTTCACCATTCACTTCCACACCAAAGGCATGGGCGGCATCATATATGACCTTCAACCCGTACTTATCCGCAACCTCTTGGATACGTCTCGTATCACAAGGCTTACCGTACACATGAACCGGCATAATGGCTGTCGTCTTAGGTGTGATGGCGACCTCTATCTTATCTGGATCTATATTTCCCGTAGATGGATCAATATCCACAAATACAGGCTTGATACCGTTCCACCAAAGGGAATGGGTGGTAGCCACAAAACTGTAAGGCGTAGTAATAACCTCACCCGTGATGCGAAACGCTTGTAAGGCTGTTATCAATGGAAGAGTACCATTCGTGAATAAGCTTATGTATGGTACTTTCAAATACTCACAAAGAGCCTTTTCCAACTCTTGGTGATAATAGCCATTGTTCGTAATCCATTTTCGTTTCCAAATATCTTTCAACAGTTCATAAAACTCATCAAGATCAGGTAACAGCGGAGATGTCACCGTAATCAATTCATTTGATTTCATTTATATAGATTTCTTAGTTTATGTCATGAAACCACATTATCTCCTGTGGATAATGGTAAGTAGTTCATCTAACTCTGGAAAACGAAATAGATAAGAAACAGCCATATAATAGATGGTTCCAACCATTACGCCTACGAACAACTGAATGAGATTATTTAACAAGATTGTGCTAAAAAAATAAATCACTATCCACATACTAAAGGAAAGTAATAATATAGGGAATAAGTCTCGCATTTGGCGAAAAAAACCAACCTGTATCAACTTACCCGTATAATGTGTATTGATAACCAAACAAATAACAGAAGTCATTATCTGTCCTACACACATTGGTACCAATCCTATGGGAACAGTGACACATAACACCAATACCGCCACCATCTTCTTAACGATCTCCAATTTCAAGAAAAGATCTGAACGCCCCTTTACTTGTAATAAGTTCAGGTTAATAGCATGTATAGGATACCACATCATGGAAAAACAAATAATTCGCAACAAGGTCGCAGCAAATAGCCATTGTTCTTTTAACAATAATAACACCAAAGGCTTTGACAAGGCAGAGAGTCCCATCAGCAAAGGAAATATCAAGAATGCGGAAATTCGTAAAAAACGGCGATAAATCAACGCCAATCGTTCGTCATCATCTTGTATCTGGCAGAGAACCGGATAAGTAACACGTTGCAAGATACCTGTCAAGTTAGATGAGGGGAACGCCGCAAACTGATGGGCACGGGTATAATATCCTAACGAAGAAGCATTAAAAACCTTACCTATAACCAACAAATACATATTCCGATACACAACATCCAATAAACCAGAACACATTAACTTAGATCCAAAGGTAAATAAATTGCAAAAAGAATGCCAAGAATAAACCCATTTAGGTCTCCATTGAGTAAGTACCCACAAAAGTAAAGTATTAATACCTAAATCCGTCAATTGTTGTACCACAATAGACCAATAGCCATAACCAGCATAAGCCATACTTATACCTACTATTCCCGAAAGAATAGCTGCGGTAAAACTAGCCTTGGCTTGTGTCTTAAAATCAATACGAATCGTCAATAAAGCTCGCTGAACAACCGCAAAAGAATTAAATAAAATACTGATACAAATAATACGCATCAAGTTGGTTAACTCCGGGGTATCGTAAAAATCAGCAACAAAAGGAGCCATGAAGAATAATATCCCATAAAGTAAAAAACCAACCACCACATTGAAATAAAAAACAGTAGAATTATCTGTTTCCTTGCGATTCTGTTTCCGGATCAATGCCTGAGAAAAACCACTATCTATCAAAGACTGAGAAATAGCGATAAATATAGTCAGCATTCCAACCAAACCATAATCTTTCGGAGATAACAATCGAGCCATCACAATCATGATCAAGAACTGTACACCTTGAACAGAAAAACGTTCGACAGCACTCCAAATAAAGCCGTTAATTGTTTTATATTTAAGAGATTCTGACATTAAAATATAAGTAGTCACTTTAGACCTGTTAAGCCCTAAAGAAACAAGTTTTTATAACGTACCTAATATACATCCCCCACTTAAAAAAGCACTTTGCAATGCCCTAAATCGAGTTATGTTAATAATTAATTTTAATTTTAATATTAGCTAGTAGTCAATGCGATCCATTGAAATCCTAGGCAGAGTTACCTTACAATTTAACCGCTCGTTCCTATAAACCGTTTTTTGATCCTCTTACATACCTCCACTATAATTTGCAAGACTTCTCGAGAGTTTTCCTTACTCCACAGTACCCTCTTCATAGATAAACAGGATCTTGTTCCACATAGATAATCAACCGATAGGATAAGAGATGACTAAAGTCCACTATGGCACGAGGGGATGGCACTCCTACGAATACATTCAATCCAACTCCTCAAACCTCGAGTTCTGGCTCTTGAACTCAGGCACGAAGGTTTTCATCTCCTTCACCATCGGGAGGATCTGGACACGGAGAGACAATTCGGTTAATACATTAATATGTTCTACTACATCTTTATATATATACTCACGCACGGCGGCCACCCGGATCTTCTCATGAGGGGTCTCTTTCGTGTTCTCCTTGTTGTTCAGTAGCTCCTCATACAGTTTCTCACCGGGGCGGAGACCTGTATACCTGATCTCGATATCCTTGTCTACCTGCAATCCGGACAGTTCAATCATGCGCTTCGCCAAATCCGCTATCTTCACCGGCTCACCCATATCGAAGATAAAGATCTCACCGCCCTTACCCATTGTACCGGCTTCTAAGACCAGACGGCAAGCCTCAGGAATGGTCATGAAGTAACGAATGATATCGGGATGGGTGACCGTCACGGGACCTCCTTGAGCGATTTGTTCCCGGAAACGGGGGATAACCGAACCGTTGCTACCCAATACGTTTCCAAAGCGAGTCGTAATGAAACGCGTCTCGCCTTTCACCTCTCCTCGCTCGATCGCAAGGCTCAGACTCTGTACATAGATTTCGGCCAAGCGCTTGCTACATCCCATGATGTTCGTGGGGTTCACCGCCTTATCCGTACTGATCATCACAAATTTCTCCACACCGTAGCTCACAGCGGCATCCGCCATCACACGAGTACCGAACACGTTTGTTCGGATCGCCTCGCAGGGGTTCTCCTCCATTAAAGGGACATGCTTGTAGGCCGCCGCATGGAACACCACTTGGGGGTGCCAGTTGCGGAACACATAATCCACACGGTCCGGACTGCGGACATCGCCGATCACCGGGACAAAGTTCAGTTCCTTGTATTTCTCTTCCAATTCCAGACGGAGATTATGCATCGGGGTCTCGGCGGAGTCGAAGCAAACCAACTTCTTAATCGGGAAATGAGCCAGCTGGCGACAGATCTCGCTACCGATACTGCCGGCGGCTCCCGTGACAAGCACGGTCTTCCCTTCCAACAGATTGCCGATTTCGTCCAGATTAATATGGATCTCCTCACGACCCAACAAATCCTCGATACGGATCTCTCGGACGGAACGTTTCGCCTCACCTCCACGTAGCTCCTCCATCTCCGGGACTACCAATGTCTTCAAGGAGGCCTGCTCGCAATAACGGATCAAACGGTCACGCTCCTGATGGGCAACCTTTATATTCGGGAAGAGAACGCCATCCAAGCTGTTGCGAGGGATCAAACGATACAGATCCTCCACGTTCTCGATCTGGTAGACCGGTAACTCCGCGATCCGGATGCTTTTCTTGGAATTGCCAAAGGAAAGGAAGCCCATGATGCTATAATTCTGCATGAATACCTGACGGTTCGCCGATGTGGCGATCATCACGCTCTCTTCCTCCGTGCCAAAGACCAGTACCCGCTTGCGTTTCTTGCCGAGTTGCAGAAGGACGCTGTTATAGACATTGATCACGAAGACACGCAACGTGACCAACATCACGATCGTCAACGTACTGTCCATGATTCCACCCAACCAATAGATAGAAGGGCTGAAACGGGCTTTCAACAGCCAAAGCAGCAGGAACATCAAGAGCGACTTGCCGATCGCAGCACCACCGATCCGCCACAAGCCACGCAGCGTGGAATGGCGAATAACCCCATGATATGCTTTGAACAGCAAGAACGAAACGATACTGGCCACAAATGAGGAGAGGCCCACTTTCAGCACATCCGGCTCTCCTATACGTATATGCAGAATGGAGAACATTCCTAGTACGCCCAGCAACGATACGGAGAGCGAGACGAAAAGGTCCGCACTAAAAATGATCCAACGGTTGATATACCGCAAATTCACCAGACGGCCTAAGGCCAATCGCCATCTGCCCTTATGAAAATCCATCATTTGTATTTTGTTTGTTTTATATTCAATGCCCTAACTTTTCCCAACGGCGGTGCCTGTGACTCGTGGCGTCCCGAAGCGGCGGGCGTAATACAGCTTTCCGTCCGCAAGATCGTACCATCACCCTGGTGGATGATTTGGATCGCATGGGTTGCATTGGGCAGGATCTGCACATTGCAACCGTAGATATGGAAGACGAAACGTGCTTGTTCCGCCCGCTCATGGTTTTCTGTCATATCGTAATTTTTTCAGTAAGGTTATCACTTTTCGTTTCCCTTGGAAAACGAGGTATATATGAATTGCCCTGTGAAGTATATATCAATTGCCTGACGCAGTATATATCCTCGGGCATATGCAGTATATCTTCTCAAAAACGGCCAGTTGAGCGGTGTCTGAGACGACTGCTCCATGCATCGTTGATACGGGCACGGATGTTGCTGACGCTTTTACCCTTCGTGATTCGTGGGGTGATGGGTAGAAAGAGGCGGATGAAACGCTCTTTGACCATCTCCTCGGGGGTTATTTTCGGCTCGTTCTCTTGCATGACCAGAATAACTTGGGCCAACTCGGTAACCGTCCGGCACTCGACGATCTGCGCAAGATAGCGTTCCAGATCCTCTTCTTTATTTATATAGGCACGAAAACGGATCGTTTCAGGCATGAGACCGGATCTACCGTCCCCCTCTTCTTGGGAGGTCTCCCCGCAATATTCTCCCACATAGAAGTTCTGGATGGCTTCCGTAGCGTTGGGGAGTATCTGGTTATTGCCGCCGTGTATGGTAATCGTTATATCAGACATAAGGTATATATGAATCGTTTGTCAATGAAAAGTAAACAGTTTGTCAACGGTTATCAACGGATTTGATTTCGCTATCCGGGGGTTGTACTTTCGCATTGTCAACAATAAGTTTAATCTTTTAAAAAAAAGAAGTATGATTAATTATTCAACTTACATGTGGAAAAGTCCACTGGATGAGACAGCAAAGGAACAGGCGTACGCCAAGAACCAAGTGACGAAAGTGATGAGTTTCGATGATTTCGTGAAGCACATCTCAGATCACAACGGTGTTTTCACACGCGGCACGGTAAAAGGCGTGGTAAGCGACACCTGCTCATGCCTAGTGGAACAATTGCTGAACGGCTACAAGGTACAATTCGGCGAACTAGGAATCTTTAGCATCTCCATCACCTGCGAGCCGGCCGCTACACTCAAGGACTTCTCCAGCGATAATATCAAGGCCGTGAACATTCTATTCAATCCGGGTATAGACTTCGAGAACCTACGTTCTAAGGCAGAATTCAACCTAGTAACCAGCCGTGCGATCCAAGCCGCCTCGCTGAAGGCGGTAAAGGAGAATAAAGACACGGTAGACTTGGCAGCGTTGAAGAAAGGAGACTCAGAATCTCCTGATGAGATCTAAATCCTACCATTGAGAAATACGGCTCTTAAACCATGAAGCTTATTTTATTCATTTATTTAAAGACTACAAGTATGAAAAAAACAAATTGGAAGAGCGTCTTGCTCTACATCATCCGTATTGTCGAACTGGTTATCACCGGTGCTGCCGGTGGAGCCGCTAGCGGTTGGATCGGATGAGAACCATCACGCTGATTATCGTGCATTGCTCTGCCAATAGGCAGGGCAGCACTTTACGGATGATGGACATCGACCGCCTGCATCGCTCACTCGGCTGGAAAGGTTACGGATATCACTTCGTTATCCCGACCGATGGTACGATCGAGACCGGTAGGCCCCTTGAACAAGTGGGCGCTCACTGTAAGAACCACAATCGGCACAGTATCGGGGTTTGCTATATCGGAGGACTCGCCAACGATGGAAAGACTCCCATGGATACCCGAACGGAAGCCCAACGAGAAGCCCTACAGGGTTTGCTTCGTGAATTACATCAGCGATTCCCCAAAGCCCTGATCGTGGGACATCAAGACTTGGACCCGTCGAAATCCTGTCCCTGTTTTAATGTAGTGAGCGAGTTTTCCGATTAGTTTAACGCAGGGAGTCCCTTCACCTCCCTCGTATGCCACGCTTGGTAGGCGGGAGCGGAGAGTTCAGGTACAGTCAATAACTTGTAATCCGCCCCGTTCTGCTTAGCTATATGTTTTCGTTCATACAAACGAAGGGAACGATCCGTTACGGAAACCATGACAACCGGAAAAGGATAAGCGTACAGGCGCATCGGCGTGATCTCACTATCCGGAAAGGCACGACGCAATTGATAAGCGGAACGTTCGAACGCAACCCAATAAGATCCCGTACAATATAAATGGATCGAGGTCTGATTCGCACACTCACGATCCATGATCTCTCTCAAATGCCCTTTCAGCAATAGCATCAAACGGATACCGGAGGGAGTTTCGCTTTCCTTTCTCATGACAGTCTGCTATTTAATGTTTTAGCCAAATATCGTAATCGTGTAAACGCTGTATCAACAAGGCCTTGCTTCTCTTAGGCGAAGGGTCATCCCGCCAGGGATCTACCAGCTCATGCGCCATACGGTAATACAGGTTGCTATTCGTGCAGCCGTAAAGCGTGACGAGCAGTAAGGCACGAGAATTCACTGCCTTAACCAATGGAAGCATATTGCGTAGGGTGGAATACAAGCGTTCAAACTCCTCTTCCAGATCCAACAGCTTATAGGCCGGAAGGAGTAATGAGTAAACCTTGCAACGCATCACGTCGGTCTCCACACGAAGGGAGGCGTAGCCCTTCAGTACCTCATGAGCCAAAAGCTCGTCTTCCTTTCCCAATTTGCCCGAGAGATAATAACGCCCCAATGCCTTATGCATACCTTCCGATAAACGATCGTTATCCAAATGGGTATAAACGTGCTTGCCTTTCGTATTCAACTCGATCAGCTCATACTCGCCTTGCCTTACCTCAAATAGAGGAACCCACATACAGTCAAGGATACGTACCATGACATCCTTATGACCTCCACCCGGTTGCACCACCACCTCAGCCTCCATCCCCATGAAGGAACCCGAGGTGATACGTACACGGTCACCTTTCAGCAAGCGACCGCTATCCGGTACGTACACCGGAAGCTCATTGGAATAAGATTCTGCCATCCAGCGTAAGGTCTCCATCTCATGATCTGACAGGTAAGGGAAATAAGAGTGTTCGCCCACGGATACCCGAGGAAGAAGATTATATAAAGGCATGATACGTTTCAAACGGAAAATCTCATTCTCCGAAGCATGGATAAACACATAGTTGTATAAAAGAGGCTTCCTCGTATTGACCATCTTGCCTCCCACCTTGCGAGCCTCGACATACGAGGGAGCAAAGTACTCGAACAAGGGTTCCCCACAACGTTTACGACGGGAAAGCTCGGCATCTAATCCTTTTGACGAATAGATATTATCACGTCCCCCAACGGTGGTAGGAAGTGTCAATACGTACCAGCGTACAGCCTCCTGACTACGGCGATTGCGTATATGCTTCATAGCTCTATCAGAGCTATTACTTGTCATGATATTCATTGAGGAAGATAATTCAGAGCCTTATCAAGATATCATCGTAACATCCTGATAGACAAACACTTATATGAAAACAAAAAGGAATTACTGAAAATTTGCATCCCTTCAATACTCATGCTACTTGGCGAGTAGCCTTAACAAGAGGAGTGAAAGGATATTCCTTAGTTGTAGAGACGGAGCGTGTTCCGTTTCATCCCCTTAAAATGGTATTTTAGTTACTATCAGGCGGTGGGAGACGGAGCACGCTCCGTCTCTACATGATGTATGTAGAATTTACTTCGGATAACGTGATGATTTCGGGAATACGAGGCCATTTCGTTTCTATTGCCATGTCTATACATCAGAAATAAGAACGAATATTTAAAGAGAATCAAGGTTGAAACACAAACAAAGCCTAATGTTTGCTTGTGTTATGTTATTTTTTACTACATTTGCGGCATGAAATGAACGCTACTCGCCAAGTAGCAGTCAGTTTGGCTACTCGCCAAGTAGCGTACTTTTCTTCACCCTACTTTCGGCGCATAATTATACACACTCTCGAAACAAAGTTTGTTTACGGTCGAGAGCTTTTCTAAAGAGAAACTCTTCAAGTATATTTGCGTAGTCTTGATAGATTTATGCCCTAACAGTTCACTGATCATCTCAATCGGTACGTTTTGCTCCTTCAAGGTCGTGGCGAAAGAGTGACGAATCGTGTATGAGGTAACCCGAGTACGAATACCGATGGATTCCGACAGTGTTTTCAATCTGCGGTTAAAACCTCCTAATACGGTATTATATTCCTTGTAGGCATCCTCACCGGTCTTCATTCCCTCTAAAAAAGGAAACAGATAGGGCGAATCCTCGGTTGTATCGGCTGCCAACTCATTCAGCAGCCCTTGTGCCTCCGCTGGGATCTCCACCTGTATAAGGGATCCGCTTTTCTGCCGATAATAAGACAAGATCCCTTCCTTGATATCCTCCTTTCGCAAATGCGCCAAATCTACGAAAGCCATCCCGCAAAACAAAAACATCAGGCAAAAGGCTGATTGGGTCCTCTTCTGTTGCGGATCTGTCACTGGGCTTGTCATCAGCAAGCGCAAGCTTTCCGAAGGCAACGCCTTTTTACGTTTACTCTCAACCCCCGTAAACACATTCTTAAACAAATGAGGGATATAGGTAGCCTCACCCACCTCTACGGCTAAATTATAGATGTGACGAATCCGGCGCATATAAGTAGATACCGTGTTACGAGAACATCCCTTGGCCAACAGCCAAGATTGATAACGCAAAAGTGTATCCCGATTAATATACGCATAAGGAATCTCTTCCCGGCCACAAAAACATTTAAACGACCTCAACGCATCTTGATAACTCTTCGCCGTGGAATAACGCTTTTTCTCACGCAGGCAGGTGATATACGTAAGTACACCCACCACAAAATCATTCTCATTCATACTTTATCTCCTTAAGAATTAATACATAAAAAAATCCTCTATCTCTCCGTTTACACAGGAAAGATAGAGGATCTTCATAAAATCCTTAAAGAAATATATTATTTTCCGGCTTTCTCAGCAGCAGCTTTCTTATTGATCTTCTTCTTCTGCAACTCGTAAGCGATCGGAGTAGCGACGAACAAAGTAGAGTATGTACCGATAATGATACCTAATAAGATAGCGAACGTAAAGCTTCGGATCGTGCTACCGCCCAAGATGAAGATACACAATACAACCACCAACGTAGTCAATGATGTATTAAATGTACGACACAAGGTAGAGTTCAACGCATCATTGATCACTTGATAACGATCACGCTTCGGATACAAAGCGATCGTCTCGCGGATACGGTCGAATACAACCACGGTATCATTGATAGAGTAACCGATAATCGTCAAGATAGCTGCGATAAACGTCTGGTCTACCTCCATTGAGAACGGAAGAACCTTCCATAACAAGGTATAGAAAGAAATGATACACAATGTAGTCGTAGCAACAGAGGCGAACGCACCAACAGAGAATGACACATCACGGAAACGAAGCAGGATATAAGCGGCCATACAGATCATGGCGAAGATTACCGCTAAGATAGCGCTATTCTTGATATCGTCTGCCATGCTAGGACCCACCTTCTGCGAACTCTGAATGAAAGTAGTCGTGAACTCATCTAATGTAGTTCCTTCCGGAAGTAAGGATTTCACGCCCTCAAACAATTTATTCTCGATCTCTTGATCTACCGTAGGATCGTTATCATCGATCTTATAGTTGGTAGACACACGTACTTGATCTGCTGTACCGATCTGGATAACACTAACAGAACCGTCTAACTGAGCATCCAGCATATTACGAACATCGTCAGTCTTCACCTCTTGATTAAAACGAATCACGTAGTTACGTCCACCCGTGAAATCGATACCGTTATTCAAACCGATCGTCATCATGGAAATAGCACCCAATACGATAATAGCGGCCGGAATCAAATAACCGACTTTGCGAGCACCCAAGAAATTGATCTTCGGATTTGTCAGCAAGTCTTTCGTCAGAGAAGTCGTGAATGTCACGTTCTTCAATTTATCTTTCGCTAACAATGCCTCATAAACAATACGAGTCAAGAACACGGCTGTAAGGAATGAAGCGAACAAACCGATGATCATCGTCGTAGCGAAACCACGGATAGGGCCCGTACCGAAATAGAACAATACGATACCGGTAATGATAGATGTCAAGTTTGAGTCGAAGATAGCGGAGAACGCATTGCTGTAACCGTCAGCGATAGCCTTTCCTAAAGACTTACCAGCACGAAGTTCCTCTTTCGTACGCTCATAGATCAATACGTTAGCATCGACTGCCATACCTAGCGTCAACACCATACCAGCAATACCCGGCAAGGTAAGAACGGCTTGGAAAGAAGCAAGGATACCCATCGTGAAGAAAATGTTCAATACCAAAGCACCATCGGCGATCAATCCCGGTACCAATCCATAGAATGCGCACATATAGATCATCAACAGCACCAATGCCAACACGAAAGAGATCACACCGGCATTGATAGCCTCTTGTCCTAATGACGGACCAACGACGTCTTCTTGAACGATATGTACGGAAGCGGCCATCTTACCCGATTTCAATACGTTCGCTAAGTCCTTCGCCTCTTCCGGTGTAAAGTGACCGGTGATTTGTGAACGACCTCCCGTGATCTCATCGTTTACGTTCGGAGCGGAATAAACCATCTCATCCAAAACGATAGCGATCTGGCGACCGATATTCTCTTTCGTCAAACGAGCCCAAGCCTTAGAGCCTTCGGCATTCATAACCATGTTAACCATTTGCTCTGAACGACCGGCTTGTTGCATAAAGTCAGCGTTAGCATCTGTTACTACGTCACCACCTAAAGCGGGACTTCCATCACGGTTCGTTACCTTCAAGGCATATAACTCAAAGAACTGCTCTTTATCATCGATCGCCTTTACACCCCATTTTAAAGCCAAGTTACGAGGCAATACCTCTTTCACTTGTTTCATGTTCAGGTATCCGCTGATCTTCTCCATATCTTTTGCTTGAGCGATACCTACCGTCGAACCCGGAGACAACTGACCGTTGTACTGGCTAATCTGCAATAAAGCAAATAATGGATGTTGCTTAGCGAACTCTTCCATGCTTTGATTAGCTTCCGTATCTTTTTTATCTTGACCAAGCTCAGCCAACAAAGAATCGGCCTCACTTACATTCGCATCAGCGGCATCAGCGATTTTCTCAACATTATCGGTAGCAACAGAATCAGCGGAAGCCTCCTTACTTAGGATAGTAGCCAATACATTATCAGCGGCAACCAATTGTTGATAGATTTCCGGTAACTTATAAGTTTCCCAGAATTCCAAGTTAGCGCTACCTTGAAGCAACTTACGAACACGTTCCGGTTCTTTCACACCCGGCAACTCAACCAAGATACGACCCGCTGTCTCCAAACGTTGGATGTTCGGAGAAACCACACCGAAACGGTCGATACGAGTACGCAGTACGTTGAATGAGTTATCAATCGCACTTTGCAACTCTTGTTTCAAAACAGAAACAACCTGAGCGTCTGAGCTCTGGGGCGTGATTTTATCTTTTAACTCGAATGTACTGAAAATAGCGGAAAGACGTGCGCCGCTATCCAACTTCTTATACTCCTCAGCGAAAAGGTCGATGAAATCTTTTTGGCTAGTCGCTTGATGCGCATAAGCTAAATCCAACGCCTTGTTGAAATTCTCGTCTTGGTTGTTGTTAGACAACGAACGGATTACATCCGCCACGTTCAACTCAAGGACAACGTTCATACCGCCCTTTAAGTCAAGACCTAAACTAATTTCCATTTCACGGCATTGCTTAAGCGTATAGCCTAACCATACCTTCTGAGTAGATAGTGAGTCTAAATAAGCACTCTCTTTCGCAGGATCTCCACCCGCATACTCAGCGGCTTTACTGTTGTAATGTTGCGTCACGAACGAGAACGACAAATAGAACAAACAGACAAGCGTAAGTAACACCGCGAAGACCTTTACAAATCCTTTGTTTTGCATCTGAATCTTAGGTTTATGTTATTACATTATTTATATTCGTTTTTTCACAGGGTGCAAATATAGACTTTTTTTCTTTGATAAAGAGCAATTAGTATAATTATTTGTCACGCTCATAGTTTATTTCAAACGCAAATGTATATCTTTGGGGCTAAAATAATAAGGAAAATATACCATGAAACAGTTATTATTCGCTCTGTTATTTATCCCCGCCCTGCTATTCGCGCAAGAGGATCAACACTATCTGGCAGGGGCCGTTCCGGTTGCAGACGGTAAAGTCGTTTTTACCCGAGAGATTAATGCCCCCTCTTTAAGCAAGGCACAAATCTACCAACAACTATTAAAATGGGGACAAGAAAATTTTAACACAAAGGAAAGTAGAGTAGCTTATCAAAATGAGGCAAAAGGCGAGATCGCCATTATCGGAGAAGAATATATAGTATTCTCCAGCACAGCCTTATCCCTCGATCGGGCGATGATGAAATACCGTATTATCATTGAATGTAAGGAACATGCTTGTACCCTGCAACTTGCGGGCATCCGATATGAATATAACGTGTCTTACCAGAACGAGCCGGAGAAATACCTAGCCGAGGAATGGATCACGGACGAGTATGCCTTGAATAAGAGCAAGACGAAATTGAACCGTATCAGCGGTAAGTTCCGTAAGGCCACGATTGACTTCGCGGATAAGACGTTCGATAGCGCAGCCAACGCATTAGGCGCACAGTTGCTGACAGCCGCACCGGTAGAACCAGTATCCGCTCCGCAACGGGAAACACGACCTGTGGCACCGATGGAAGGTTTCGTAGCGTTCCAAGCGGACAAAATACCTAGCACGATCCTCCAAATGTTACCGGACAACGCTTTACAAATCAAAGCCGTAAAAGGAAATACGACCGACGCAAACGTTGAATGGAAAGGCATAGGCAACATGTTTGGTAAAACGATCAGTACAATCTCCATATCCAAAGATAGTCCTGCTTATAAAGCGATTGGCAATAACGACGTATATCGATTATCCTTCTCCAAGCCCGGCACATCCGCGGATGCGCCATGGATTATTATCGAGTGCCGTAAACAAGGCGAGACCGCCGAAGGACAGCAAACAATGTTAATCGGCGAGATTACGAATGTATGGATCAAATAACGAAAAAGAGAGTTGCATTTATGAAAAAGATTCTATTATTAATATATATGATGTTCCCTGTGCTAGTCATGGCGCAGGGGCATAAAGGCGAGGTAGACGAATGCGCCCCCATGAAAAACGGGAAGGTATGCTATAGCGATGATGTAGAGATCGAGAATACCTCTAAACTAGAAATATTCAACGCTATTAACGCATGGGCTAAGAAATCTTATGGAAAAGATGTCTTCTTATCCAACGTAAACTCGAACAAGAACAAAGGGACCATCTTCGTAAGCTCTAAGGTTGAATTATTGTTGAATGATACAGACAAGACTATCATTAAATATAAAATGCGTATCACCTGCTTCGACAACCGGTACACGATCGAGGCGAGCGATATCGTATATCAATATGATCCGCTAAACGATAAAAAGTACAAGACCTATAAAGCGGAAGATGTGATCGCCAATAATGGAGATAGCAATACGATAGCGCTGATCAAAGATCCTAAGTTATTCTGTAACGCTACCTTCTTCTTTGTCGAGAACTTGTTCGCCGACGTATTTGACGCTGCGCAGAACGCAGAATCCGAGTGATGAAACCCTTTTATTCAAGTTTCAGATAACACCATAACGGGTAGTGGTCTGAATAAGCGACCTTATCCACGGAACAATTCATAGAGGTCATGTTCGGGGAATGCAGGATATTATCGATACGGAACCAGAAGAAATTTTGATTATAGGTAATGCCCATTCCCCGGCCAGACTCGGCAAAGGCATCCGTCAAATCCCCTTGGATCGTACGGTGCGCATAAGAAATAGGCGTATCATTAAAGTCACCGCATACCAAGACATACTCTCCTTTCGCGTTCTTAATCTCTTCTGATACCGCTTCCGCTTGCTTAGCCCGAATCCGGAAAGCAGGTCCTAGCTTTTGCTCGAACGCTCCTTTCAAATCGTCCAACCCATCCGAGCTAAAGCTCTTTATAAGGGATGAATAACGGGTCCGATCCTCCATCGTCAGCTTAAAGGATTCCAAATGGTTATTAATCAAGGTCAACTTCTTTCCCTTGATGTTCACCTCATGTACGGAAGAGCCGTTATAATCCGAATCGTATTTCACCATCCGGGAATTCGACAGCGGATATTTGGAGAACACAGCGATGCCGAAACTCTGGAATTTCGTGGAGCTTTGATAAAATATGGAACGATAAGGATACATACTCAACGCATCATAGATCTTAGAGGCAGTAAGGCTCTTCTCTGACTTAGCCGCAGCATATTCCTGCAAACAGACAATATCCGCGTCCGAGTTAGCGATATATTGGATAATCTTGTTCGGAGCGATCTTCGTATGATTCTTGTATCCAAAAGCCATCACATTATAAGTCAGCACCTTCAGCACCTCTTCCCGAGGGACATCCTTATGCGAGTGAAACGGGAAATAATGTTTCACGGGCCCCCAACATAACAAGAAGGAGAATATGCCGATCAATAAGAACTTCCATTCCCATAAGAACAGCCAATAGACAATAAAGCAAAGATTGACTACACATAAGACAGGAAAGGCTAATCCCAGATAAGATAACGTCATACTCGTCTCAGGAGACACCCGATCCGAATAAGCCGAGACTATCAACAATACGACAGCCACCATATTCGCTACGACGAATAAGAATTGAAGAAAAATCCGTAGAGTTTTCATAAGTATCTGTTATTTCTTACTGGCGTCGAAAAGTCGCTTTTTCTCTTCAGCGGAAAGGCTCTCATAACCGGAACGTTTCAATTTATCCAGTATAGTATCTAGATCCACCGACTCCTGATGTTTACGTGCGTTATACTCATAATCCGTCTCGTTACGTTTATAAGTCACACGCATCTTCGGTTTCCGTTTGCCCAAATTCACGAACCAGTCGATCAACCGATTCATTGGAGCGGTCAAGTCCTTTCCATTACGAATACGGGAAGCGAACCACATACCAAACAAAGCCCCGCCGATATGGGCGATATGTCCTCCCGCATTATCAGAAGTCATCGCCAACAAATCGATCACCAGCGTAAAGATAGCCAAATAAATTAATTTGATCCTTCCGATCAAGAATAAATTAATCTCCAAATCCTTCCGGTAAAACGACACGGCGAAAACGATCGCCATAACAGATGCCGAAGCCCCCATCAAATAGCTAAAAGAAGCCACGTTCTGGAAATAAGGGAAAATATTATAAGCAAGGACAAACAATATCGCACCCGCAAGACCTCCCAATATATACAAGCCTCCCAACTGCCGCTCATTGAAGAAATTCAAGAACAATCCCCCGAACCAATACAACCAAAGCATATTGAACAAGATATGCAAGAAGTCAAAATGAGTGAACATATAAGTAAACAACGTCCACGGACGGAAGAGCAAAAGTTCCGGAGAAGCCGGTAACTGCAAATACTGCAAAAAAGGTACCCCTTGCACATTAAAGAGCATAAACAATACGCTGGCCAAACGTATCAAGATAAACAAGCCTACATTTATATATATCAGTTTCGACAGGATATTACCCGACTGAAACATACGCTTCAAATTAGTAAAAATACCGTCCATTGTCTGCATCTTTCTTTTTCCAATAACGAATTAGGAAATAACCGAATAACATACCCCCCAAATGAGCGAAATGCGCTACCGTATCGCCACCAAAACTAGCCACACCCATAAATAGTTCGGCAAGACCATAAAATATTACGAAATATTTGGCTTTAATCGGGATCGGTATGAACATCAAGTACAAAGGAACATTCGGGAAGATCATCGCGAATGCCAACAAGATTCCGAATACGGCACCCGAAGCGCCAATGGTCACGAAATAATTCAAGAACTCGCTTTTGCTGATAATCTGGGCTCCATTCAAGTTTATCATGTCTTGGCTAGCGAAGATCACATCCCGCAAATTAAAGAACCATACCACTTCTTGTACCAAACCGGCGCCTATACCCGTCACGAAGTAAAAAATCAAGAAACGTTTGGGGCCCCATACGTTCTCCAATACCCGGCCGAACATATAAACGGCGAACATATTAAAAAACACATGCGCGAACGAATGGGTATCGTGCATGAACATATAAGAAACGATCTGATAAGCCTTGAAGTCGGTAGCACCCGGGAAGTGAAGCCCTAATAAATCCACTAAATCGATGCCGACTTTCGGCAGTGCAAGGCTGGCTACCCAAAATAGCAAGTTTATAATGATAAGATTTTTCGTTACCGGCGGGATACTATTCAAGAACCCCGAATTTGTCTGATTCATCATATACTACGTTAATTTAGCGGCAAAGGTAAATATATTTTAGCCGTTTTTGCCCATAATAATACTAAAACATATGTAAATCGGTAAAAAAAGTAGGTTTTTCTTTTGTGATATTTCAAAATAAAACTACATTTGGAGCCGTCTATCGGTTATCATAGTTTTGTTTAATATATTAACAGTCAAACCATCATGAACAAATCAGAATTTATTAGTGCAGTCGCTGAAAAATCAGGTCTCAGCAAAGTGGATGCCAAAAAGGCAGTAGAAGCTTTTGTTGACACAGTTTCTAACGAATTAAAAGAAGGCGGTAAAGTCGCTCTACTTGGCTTCGGTTCATTCTCTGTGTCAGAGAAGGCCGCTCGTAAAGGTGTTAACCCGAAAACTAAAGAAACCATTGAAATCGCAGCTCGCAAGGCCGTGAAGTTCAAGGCTGGTGCTGAATTGAACGAGCTAATCAAATAAGAAACACCATTATTCTCTATAGAAGAAGGATACGATGCAAATTGTATCCTTTTTTTGTGTACCTTCGCGTACAAATAAAATCCGAATTATAGTTAGACGAATATGGTTATCGAACAACAGATTACCGGAGCTATCATAGCCGGCATCAAAGAGCTGTACGGAGCGGATGTCACCGCTAGCCAAGTGCAGTTACAAAAAACGAAAAAAGAATTCAAGGGGCACTTGACCCTAGTCGTATTCCCATTCCTTCGCATGTCGAAGAAATCTCCGGAGCAGACCGCTCAGGAAATCGGTGAGTACTTGTTGAGAAACGAGCCAGCGGTAGCTGAATTCAATGTAATCAAAGGATTCCTTAACCTGACGGTCGCTTGCTCTTGCTGGATCGATTTATTGAACTCGATCAATGAGCAGCCTGCTTACGGTATCATTCCAGTTACCGAGCAGTCGCCTTTGGTTATGATCGAATATTCCTCTCCCAATACAAATAAACCGCTTCACTTGGGCCATGTCCGCAATAACTTATTAGGATACAGCTTATCGAAGATCATGAAAGCGAACGGTAACCAGATCGTAAAGACGAATATCGTAAACGATCGTGGTATCCATATCTGTAAATCCATGTTGGCTTGGCAGAAATGGGGAAATGGAGCTACCCCAGAGTCTACCGGAAAGAAGGGCGACCATCTGATCGGTGACTTTTACGTATTATTCAGCAACAAATTAAAAGAGGAGACCCATGCGTTAGAAGCGAAAGGCCTTACCAAGGAAGAAGCCGAGGCTCAATCCACCTTGATGGCGGAAGCCCGTGAGATGCTTCGTAAATGGGAAGCCGGAGACCAAGAGGTGCGTGCGCTTTGGGAAATGATGAATAATTGGGTATACGCCGGGTTCAACGAGACTTATAAGATGATGGGCGTAGATTTCGATAAGATTTATTACGAGTCTCAAACGTATCTGGAAGGAAAAGGCAAGGTGATGGAAGGCCTAGAGAAAGGGATTTTCTATCGCCGTGAAGACGGCTCCGTATGGGCTGATTTGACGAAAGACGGGCTGGATGAGAAATTATTGCTTCGTGCGGATGGAACTTCCGTCTATATGACGCAGGATATCGGTACCGCCAAGCTGCGCTTCGATGATTACCCGATCAATAAGATGATCTATGTGGTAGGGAACGAGCAGAATTATCACTTCCAAGTATTATCGATCTTATTGGATAAGTTAGGCTTCGAGTTCGGCAAAGGATTGGTCCACTTCTCCTACGGAATGGTAGAGCTACCGGAAGGTAAGATGAAGAGCCGTGAGGGAACGGTCGTAGATGCCGATGATTTGATGGCCGAGATGATCAGTACCGCACGTGAGATTTCCCAAGAATTAGGGAAATTGGACGAGATGACTCCGGAAGAGGCTGAGAATATCGCCCGAATCGTAGGTCTTGGCTCCTTGAAATATTTCATATTAAAGGTAGACCCTCGCAAGAATATGACGTTCAACCCGAAAGAGTCTATCGACTTCAATGGGAATACGGGACCATTCATCCAATATACCTACGCCCGTATCCGTTCCGTATTGCGCAAAGCGGCGGAACAGGGCATCGTATTACCGGAGCAGTTACCGCTTACTTTCGCCATTTCCGAGAAAGAAGAGAACCTGATCCAAATGATCGCCGATTATGCGGAGATCGTGAAAGAGGCAGGTAAGCTATACAGCCCGGCCTGTGTCGCCAACTATATTTATGATCTGGTAAAGGAATACAATCAATTCTATCACGATTTCTCCATCCTTCGCGAAGAGAATCCGGAATTGAAGAACTTCCGTTTAGTCTTATCCGCCAATGTAGCTAAGATCGTGAAATCCGGTATGGATTTATTAGGCATCGAGGTTCCGGAAAGAATGTAACGATAGAAGATGAACATAAACGAGAAAACAAGAAAGGCTCTCCTTCGATTTCAACAAAATGAAATCACGGAGAGCCTTCTCTATACGCAACTCGCCGCTATCGAGAAAGATCCAAGCAACAAGGAAGTATTACTACAGATAGCGAATGACGAGAAAGGACATTATACGATCCTGAAAAAGTATACGGGGCAAGAGATCTCCCCGAATAAATTACGTGTCACCAAATACTACTGGTTGGCACGTATCTTGGGGATTACTTTCGCCATTAAGCTAATGGAAGATAGCGAGGAAAGCGCCAAGAATGATTACGCCTCTTATGATGAGTATCCGGATTTGCAACAAATCGCACGTGACGAGGATGAGCATGAGCAGAGGTTGATCGCCTTGATCAATGAGGAACGGTTGGAATATATGGGTTCTGTCGTACTGGGGCTAAATGACGCTTTGGTAGAATTTACAGGTGCTTTAGCTGGCTTTACCCTTGCCTTGAGCGACTCTAAATTAATAGCGTTGACCGGAAGCATCACTGGAATAGCCGCCGCATTATCCATGGCTTCCTCCGAATATCTATCTACCAAGTCCGAGAATGGAAATGAAAACGGGAAACATCCCGTCAAGGCATCGATCTATACGGGAATAGCTTATATCTTTACGGTAGTCGCCTTGGTCGCTCCATTTATCTTTATATCGAACGTATTAATGGCTTTAGGGCTTATGCTCATCATAGCGTTAAGCATCATCGCCCTTTTCAACTATTATTATTCCATAGCGAGAAGCGAGAGTTTCCGGAAGCGTTTTACCGAGATGGCAGTACTTAGTTTTAGCGTGGCCGCATTAAGCTTCTTGATCGGATATGCGTTAAAAGAATTTACGGGCATCGATGTCTAAAAAAATCATAGTTATGTTTTGAAAAATTCATAGTTATGAGTTTAGTAAATCATAACTATGAATTTTTAGAGCTATAATCAAGCCTTTTTCCGTGTCGTACGTTTCTTCGTCGCGGCAGGTTTTTCTCCCGCCTCGGCGATTATCTTCTGGCATTCCTCCAAGGTCAAGTTCTCCGGTTTCTCTATCGTCTTAGGGATTCTGTAATTCTTTTTCTTATAAGAGATATAAGGGCCGAAGCGACCATTCAAGATCTCCATTTCCGGATCCTCATCGAACTTCTTGATAAATCGTTGCTCATCTTTTTGTTTTTTTGCCTCGATCAACTCGATAGCTTCCTCGGCTGTTATCGACAAAGGATTCAAGCCCTTCGGTATGGATACGAACTTTCCGTCATGACGGATAAACGGGCCAAAACGTCCGACAGCGGCAACCATGACCTTACCTTCATATTCACCGATCGTACGGGGTAGATCAAACAATTTCAAGGCTTCTTCCAAAGTAATCGTCTCGATAGATTGCCCCTTCATCAAGGTTGCGAACTGAGGTTTAGGAGCCTCTTTATCCTCTGGGTGCGCCTGCCCGATCTGTACGACTGGGCCATAACGACCGATCTTCACGAAAACAGGTTTGCCGCTCTTCGGATCGATACCCAATTCACGCTCACCCACTTTATGCTCCGTACGGACAGAGGCTGCCTCTTCCACGATCGGATGGAATAGTTTATAGAATTTATCGATAGCGTCCGTCCATACCATCTCGCCTTCCGCTACGGCATCGAATTCTTTCTCCACGCTCGCCGTGAAGTTATAATCCATAACGCCCGGGAAATACTCCATCAAGAAATCATTCACGACCGTACCGATATCGGTTGGCATCAACTTATTCCGGTCCGCTCCTACGATCTCCGTCTTTTGGACTTCCTTGATCGTATGCTGAGCCAAGGTTATGATATTATAAGTACGCTCCGTTCCTTCCTTATCCCCTTTCACGACATACTCTCGATTCTGGATCGTCTGGATCGTAGGAGCATAGGTAGAAGGACGACCGATTCCCAATTCCTCCAAACGGCGAACCAAACTTGCTTCCGTATAGCGGGGAGGACGTTGCGTGAAACGTTCGGTAGCGACGATATCCTTCATACTCAATACCTCGTTCAAGGTAACCGGAGGAAGAAGGCCGTTTTCCTGTTCCTTCTCATTCTCGTCATCAAAACTCTCGCGGTACACCTGAAGGAAACCGTCAAAAGTAATGACCTCACCGGTAGCCACGAACTTCTCTTTCTTGCCGCCGATGCCTACGGAGATCGTCGTACGCTCCAACTCGGCGTCCGCCATCTGGCAAGCGATCGTACGTTTGCGGATCAATTCGTATAATCTCTTTTCCTGAGCGGTCCCGCTTATCTCATCATTGCTGATATAGGTCGGACGAATCGCCTCGTGCGCTTCTTGCGCTCCCTTGCTCTTGGTATGATATTGACGGAATTTATAATATTTCTCACCGTAGGTATCCAAGATAGCCTCTTTTGCCGTCCCCAAAGCCAAATCACTTAAGTTCACGGAGTCAGTACGCATATACGTGATCAATCCGGACTCATACAGGCGTTGGGCGATCATCATGGTCTGCGAGACCGAATAACCCAACTTACGGGCGGCCTCCTGCTGCAAGGTAGATGTCGTAAAAGGAGGGGCTGGTGTTTTACGCACCGGCTTTTTCGAGATATCATCGATCGTGAAAGAAGCGTCCTTGCAAGATTCAAGGAATGCCTCCACCTCTTCCTTATCTTTCAAACGACGGTTCAGCTCCGCCTTGAGGATTGTCGTACCATCCGGCAAGATAAAGCTAGCGATCACACGGTAGGCGGCCTCCGAGACAAACTCGTTGATCTCTCGCTCCCGCTCTACGATCAGACGTACGGCAACCGATTGCACGCGCCCCGCGGATAAAGCCGGCTTCACCTTACGCCAAAGAATGGGGGATAGCTCGAAACCCACGATACGGTCTAAGATACGACGGGCTTGCTGCGCGTTCACCAAATCGATATTGATATCTCTCGGCGTCTCGATCGCATGTAATATAGCGTTCTTGGTAATTTCATGAAAAACGATACGTTTCGTATTCTCAGGTTTCAATCCTAATACCTCATATAAATGCCAAGAGATGGCCTCTCCCTCCCGGTCCTCATCGGAAGCCAACCAAACCTGCTCGGCTTTCTTGGCTTCGTTCTTCAATTCGGTCACGAGTTTCTTCTTATCTGAGGGAATCACGTATTCCGGGGCATAATTGTGTTCGAGGTCTATACTGAAATCTTTCGTTTTCAAGTCGCGGATATGACCATAGCTAGACATAACCTTATAGTCCTTTCCGAGGAACTTCTCGATGGTTTTTGCCTTGGCGGGTGACTCCACTATTACCAAATTCTTTTGCATATCTATTTTTTGCTGGTTAGAAATCGGGTGCAAACTTACACAAATAATTAACGTACGCAGTATATCGATCACTAAAAAAGCGTTTTTTCCTATACATTATATATATAGTCATGCGTTTCTATTTACCTTCGCGGGACAAAATCAAAAAGCTATTCAAAAATATGGAAGAGATAAAGCGACTTATTTCAGAGAATAAACTAGAAGAAGCGATCCGGCTCTTGGACGCTTACCTCACGGAGCAACCGAGATCCGACGAGGCTTGGTTTCTCCTCGGAAAAGCTCATTATAAACTAGGCAACGTACGCCTAGCCCTCAACAGCTACCTGCAAGCGATAGAGATCAATCCGGAAAGCCCGGCACAAGCGGCCTACGATATGGCGATCAAGGTGCTGGATTTTTATAATAAGGATATGTACAACCATTAAGAAGATGATGAACGGCCCCCGCCGCCGGAGTCGGAACGGTATCGAAGCACATGGCGACCCTAGCCGCATAACCCCAAAGCTAAGCGAAACGCACGGCGACCCCCGCCGCACGACTCCAAAGCAAAGCGAAACGTATGGCGCCCCTCGCCCCCCACTTCGCTACCGTTCCGACTCCGGCGGCGACTATTATTTACCAAATAAGCATAGTATCCAAATTAATTCCTACCTTTAGCCACTGAGGACAAACAATAAGTTAAACCTTAAATAAAAAAAAATGGGAACATACACGAAAATCAAACCCGCGGGCCTGACTAAATTGAACAACGCAGAGTACACAAACTTCATGAACGCCTTCTACCGGCTGGCGTTCGCTGCCGGAGGGGGAGGTGGTGACTCCGAAAGCCCCGACGAGATCAGTCTGGACAATAACCCGCTAGGCATCACCGACGCGCAAAAGGCGGCCTTCGAGAAGGATCAAGTCTTAATGACCGACCTCGTGAACCAATCCCACATCAGCGACGAGACCGCCCAGTTGCTAGACTTGGATAAACAACGCGACGACTTCTCGGTCTATCTCACTACCACGGTGTCACAAATGAGGAAAAGCCCCATCGAGGCGCAACGTGCGGCGGCGCAGACTGTCTACAATATCATTAAACCCTATATCGGCATCTATAAATCGGCCAACCAGCAAGAGACGGCGCAGATACAGGGTCTTTTGCTAGATCTCGACAAGGAGGGGGTTCCGGCGCTGATACAGACATTGGGGCTGAAAGAGATACTAGATAGCCTCCGTGCGGCGAACGACGAATACGCGAAACTGACCGCCCAGCGCACCGGCAACAGGGCAGCCTCCATCAAAGAGGCGAGCGCGGTCGTACGCCTACGTATGGACGACCTTTACGATGATATGACCACGATCGCCTTCGTGCAGAGCGTAGCGGCTCCCACCGCCGAGACCGCCCGCTTCGTCAACGAGCTGAACGCCCTTATCGACGAGACCACCGCCCTCTACAACCAGCGCGTCGGCGCGGCGAAGGCGGCAGCCAAGAGGAAAGAGAAACCTTAAAAAGACTAAGATCGGATCGTAGCTATCTAGCTTGCGATCCGATCCTAGTCTCAATCCGGACAATCCACGAAATCCCGGATTTCAATCTTCCACCGGAGTAATCGTATAGTCATGCAGACAGAAGAATTCCTCGGTCAGTATAGCCGGCGGGATCTTCCCGTCTCCCAAGGAGTATGCCACTCCACTGAACCGAACCTCCAATCCCTCTTGCTGATAAGCCTTCGGCATATCTTCCACATAGTAATTACCCACGAAATCGATCGGCTTGGAGCAAACGATGGCCCATAGATTCGCCCGGTCATCCCAACGGATTTGGCCAGACTCATCTACCAGATCCGTCCTTTCTGCATCCTCATGCTCATCATCATCACCGCAAGCGGTAAAGCTTAGTACCATAACTGTACATAAGAATAAGAATACGAATGTCGATAAACGTTTCATAAATTGATGATATTAAATTAAACCCTATTCTTTACAATTACAAAGAGATTTTATGACTTTCATATGTCCCATCAGCTAATCGCAATTTTAGCAAATATACACCTTGGGGTAAACTGTTCATATCTATAGTTGTATTCCCCATCGGAGAAAGATTTCCATTCAGCACTAAAGTAGCTTTCAATAAATCAAATATTTCATAAGAACTATTTTGATCAATATATTGAGTTATATTATTCGGATTATTATTAACATCTTCTGATACAAGAATAGTTTTTGCCTCCTTATTTACCAAAACCGCATAATTATATCCCACAGTAACACCTAAATAGCCGGTACCACCTACACCACATGCGGTTTCTATATAACAACGTAATGTATAATTACCGGGATTATTAAATGTTGCAGTCAATTGACTATTGGTTATAGAGGTATAAACACCTGTACTTGGAAGAACCTCCCAAACCAACCTTCCAGTAGAAGAGTTATACCAATCAACCTCAAAAGAGTAAGTTCCGGACTTTCCGACTTTTACCGTAGTTGGACCATTAACTTTCGTCACAACCGAACGTCCAATTTGCACAACCTTAGAAGCTAAGGTAGTACCAGAAAGTTTCGCATCAATATTAGAATAAGGTAGACTTGCCGATCTAGACGTAAGCTTCATTGTGTTTCCTAATGTCGAAACAATACTACCCTTATTACTTGCGTTCCAAGAAATAGGCATAGAAGATGGTACATTTTGCAAAGTATAAGTTATTGTTTCACCATCACAAAAAACAGAAGGGCCACTAATCGTCGGAGTTACACTATATACAGTCCAGATTCCCCTAAGATCATCTAAAGTAATAGAAGATCTTGAAGAAGAATAAGTAGGGTACATTAACGCACTAATATCATCTGAATGCGCTACGCCTAAGACATGGCCCAACTCATGAGCCGCAACAGTTGTTAACATCGCAATAGACCAATTCTCAGAATCATCAAAATGAATTTCACACCAATTAGGATCAGAATAAGGAGTTGTATGAGCTAGAGTTCCACCTAGCCCATCAAAGCTTCCATAATTACAATTATGCTCATATGTAGCCCAACGTAATTTCACATCTGCTTTTACTGGATCAGAAACTTCAGAAAAAGTAATACCAGCAGCACCATTCCACATTGAAAATGCATTCTGAATTGCAGTCCTTTGCTGCGAAGACGTTAATTTCGAAGAAGCATTACAAATACAATAAGTTAACTGCTTCTTATTCCACTTATGCCCATGAACATTATAGTAAGGCTCAACCAAGGGAGCATCACCTTCCATATAATAAACATCCAAAGGGCGTTCTATTACCTTCTCTTGAGCGAAATTACCGCTTACAACAAAAGACAATAACACTAATAAAAATAAAGATTTTCTCATAAGAATTACTTTTTAACAATTAAACATTAGAAATTAAGGTAAATAATTATAATTAAACAGCTTAGATTTACTATTCACAAATATAGAAAAAACATTAACAAGAAAACAGCATTTACATCAAAAGTATTATATAGCATTTTCAAATACATAAGATTTCTCACACCATATTCACAAACAAACAATAAACACATTTTTTTACAAAACAGCTTGCAAAGCAAAGGACTTGCAAACTGTTTTTTTCTTTCTTATCATTAGTTACCCTTTATAAGTCAGCGCCAACATCGTAATATCATCGCTCTGCGTAGCGCCGTTCACGAATGATTGGACGGATTCGGATATACCTTCGATCATGGCTTTGGGAGATTGGTTCTTCACGGAGCTACAAGCCTCTACCAAACGGATATCTCCATATTGCTCGTTCCGCAGGTTCATCGCCTCACTGATTCCATCCGTATAGAGGAACAAGCTGTCTCCCGCTTCCAGTTTCAAGGATTGTTCTTTATAAGCTAATCCCGGCACGACTCCCAAGGCCATCCCACCAGTCATCGGCAAAAGAGATACCTTATCGTTCTTACGAATCCAAACCGGACGATTATGCCCCCCATTGCAATAAACCACGTCGCCCGTATGGATATTCAAGATCGCATAAAAAGTAGTGACAAACATCCCATTGACACTCTCACGGCACAATAGATCATTCGATTCCTTCATGCAGACCGCCGGGGAAAGCTGCCTAAGCGCCGTAGCACGGATCACCGTACGGCTGATCGCCATGAAAATAGCGGCGGGAATCCCCTTATCCGACACGTCAGCGATCGTAAAACCCAGATGATTATCGTCCACCAAGAAGAAATCATAGAAATCACCCCCCACGGCTTTCGCCGCACTCATGGTCGCATAAAGATCGAATTGCTTATATTGCGGGAACGGAGGGAACTGCTTCGGCAAAATCGATTGCTGTATCTCACGTGCCACGTTCAAGTCATATTGTATCTCCTCTAGCTGATGATGTTCCTTTTGGGCCTCCTTGATAAAAGAAATCTGCTCGACCGCCTTCTCGATCGTACGTT